>Ga0315312_1000071_pt1 | contig 187141 bp, 129 predicted proteins | sample TDP7_MG_FD_203629 | JGI IMG/M metagenome (GOLD analysis project Ga0315312, IMG submission 203629) | Freshwater sediment microbial communities from Lake Towuti, South Sulawesi, Indonesia - TDP7 | ecosystem: Environmental > Aquatic > Freshwater > Lake > Sediment | place: Indonesia: South...
AAGGGGATGACAACTTCACCTCTCAGATGCCCCCTCTTTTGCGGCAGGACACGAACGGCATAGACGACGACGGCGACGGGATAATAGATGAAAACGACGAGGAAATGGACGAGCCGGGCGAGTTTGATCCATACGGGCCGATGGAGATAGGCCCGCCGGGGAAGCTTCTGAACGCGATTCCTCCCGCGGGAGGGACCGGCGTTATGGGGGACGACACGCCTTACCTGACAGTCTCTCACATCAAGATGGCAAAGAGCGTCTCGCGGCCCCCTTCCTTTTCCATCAAGGAGACCGACAAACCCAAGGCGCCCTATCCGAGGGACAGGCTCTATCGCGCCCTCGTTCCGTATATCACCGTCCATTCCCAGGACCTCAATCGTTTCAGCAACAGAGACCTCGGCGTCAGCATGGGAGACGTGGAGTGGATGGTGCGCGAGAATACCGGCCGATGGCTCGATCTCGGATCCGCGGCTGTACAGGAGATAGAGAGAACCTTGAAGGACCCACGACTCGGCATCTCGTATAGCGACAACCGGACGCTGGCCCAGATCGCGGTCAATATCTACGATTTCATTGACCCCGACTGGCTGCCAACCGGTTACGCGGATTTGTGGGGTGTTGAGCCAACCCTCTACCTCAACGAAGTTGAGGCGACAGTGCAAGATGTGCCCGGCTCCGTGCTCGGAATAGAGGGATGGATCCTCGGCTGGGGAGAGTGGATTGAGCTGTGGAATCCCTACGACGTGCCCCTGGACGTTTCGAGGTACGCCGTTACAGTGGCATCGGGGACGATTTCTCAAATTGGCTCGATGGACATCGTCAGCGGGACAATCGTTCCCCCCCATGGTTTCTTCGTCATCGGCGATACTCGCGGTTACGTCCAGAACCAGGGCGGCACCGGACCAAAGGGGGACATACTGGACCTTCGCCCCCTGCTGAAAGTGCCCTTCGACCCGTGCCCTCCGGGGTGCAACGCATATGCGCCTCTCAAGCTCGGCGAACTCGGCGAACCTTCTCGTCCGCTGGACATGGTCCTGGAGGTGAGGTTGGACCCGGGCCACGTCCTCGTTGTTGAGAAACACTCCGACATTCCCGTCGGTTCAAAGGGACCCGACACGGCACAGAAGAACGATCCACGAGTCATGCAATGGGGGCTGTTTGGTGGCACCCCGCGCACCATAAATGCCGGCATCCCAAACATAGAACACGTCTATTCTTATTTCTACGTCCCCGGAGTCAGAGCACGCGCACACGATGGCTCCTTCGACTCTTCAAACCCCAACGACCTTCTCCACGCCGGGGCGCTATCGAGCATCGGCGAACTGGGAATGGTTCACCGCGGGGGATCATGGCAGTCCCTCAACTTCACGGGCGAGGGCGACTACCACGACGACGTGAGACTCCTGGACTTTCTGACTCTTCCTTATCAATACAGGTACGACGGCCCTGTGGTCGTTGACGAGGCCCTTCCGGCGCGAGAGAGCGTCCCCGGTCGAATAAACATCAACACCGCTCCCCCCGAAATCCTCCTGGGTCTAAACTGGGACAGGCTGTTCGAGGAGTTGAGCTACTATGGCGTGCGGGTGAGCTCCGCCCTTCGCTTTGCCATGATTGATTACATCGTGAGCGAGAGGAGGCGAGCGCCTTTTCACAGTCTTGCGGATGTTGCGAGGGCTATGGCTGCGTTCCCCCTTCTGCGAAGCGCCCCGGAAGCTGCAAAAGAAGCTTTTCTGAGATGCAATGCGAACCTGATAACCACGAAATCGAGCGTTTTCAAGGTCACGGTTGTTGCCGAGGCTTTCGACAGGAGGGGAAACGCGGTGGCTGCTCGCAAGCTGGAGGCGGTGATTGACCGCGGATATACCCCCGGCAGTCTCGGTAGACCGAAAGAGCCGCGACCGAGCGCAGCCGAAAAGGCCAAAGCCGAAATCGCCAGGGTGCTGTATTTCCGGTGGATCGCTGAGGATTGACCGTCCGGCAAGACCGGATGTCATTCGTGGAACGTACGTATTCAGAGGGAAAAAAGAGATTGACAGCGTCATCTGTTGCTGATAGCTTCGTTCCGTCAATCATGGGGCGGCTCGGGGGTAGGTGTGACTTCTGCCCCCATTCATGGCCGACGGACGCCTGCCAGCTCGGGCGCCCGGAAGAACCGCTAAGTTACCCTCGACGAACGTATGTTCAGGGTTTTTCGTCGGCTGTCCGACAAGGCGGGAGGTGCTTTTCAGCGGCGATGAAGCGCTTCTCAGACCGGGCTCGGGTTCATTGCTCGCACGGGGCCGAAGTCTTCGGCGCCCAATTTGCTGCGGAGGAAGAAGTAACGCTGAGCTCGGGGCAACGTTCAAAAGGAACAATTGCGTTCAGGGGAGCCAGTCTGATAGGCTTTCCACCGTACTTGTCCATATACGCTCAACATTAATCCCCTGCTTTGCAGGGGAGGCTGAGGGCTGGTGATCCCCATGAAGAGGACGACGAACACAATCTCCGTTTCGGGCGTTTCGTGCAGGCTGTCTTTGTTGATTGCTGGTGTGGCCGCAGTTTTGGCTGTTTCATCTCTTCCGTTCATATGTTTCGCGGAGCGCGGAATTAGGTTTCCGGGGGTTGTCCCGACGGAAGGCCCTCCGCGCCAGCAATCGGTGCAGGTCACCTCGCTCTTCGTCACTTACCTCGACAACGACGCTACAGTGCGCCTGTCCGACCTTGGCTCCTCAACTTACCGCCGCGGAAGCTGGATGAGAATCTTAGTGGAGTTCGCCACCCAGCCTAACTGGATAGATGAGCTCCGCTTCGATTGTCACGTTCTCCTCCGCGGCGGAAACGGTGGAACAATGCTGACCGGCTCCGTAACGTGCATCTACGTCCGCTCAGGACCCCGCCACATGGCCTCCTTCTTCATCCATCCCAACACCATGGAGAGATATGGAGGGAGAATCGAAGCTGTCGGCGTGGAATGCTATTATCAGAACGCTCTCGTCAGCGATTACTCAATCCCTCGCACTACCCGAAAATGGTGGCAGGACTACTCCGGCGTCCAGGACACCATGCTGCCATGGTTCTGCACACCCTTCTCGAGGGAGGGCGCCGAAAGGTATGAGCAGGTCAAAGTAACCAGACAAGGCTTTTAAGAGGAACAACCAAAGATGTCCAGGCTCGTCGTAACCTTCGATGCAGGTTCTTCGACGCTCAAAATGGCGGTTTTCTCCCTGGAGCGAAACCGCATCCAACTGACCGACTTCGATGTGTCGCCTCTGTCGGTTCCCGCCGAGGCCTCGCTCGAGGAAAGAAACCGCGTCCTCGCCCGCCAGATGAAGGCCATCATGTCCCTGAAGAAGGTTAAAGCCAGAGACACTCTCGTATCAATATCAGGCCAGTCGGTTTTCACGCGATTCGTGAAACTCCCCGCAGTGGAAGAGGCCAAAGTCAGCCAGATAATCAGATACGAAGCCCAGCAGCAGGTTCCATTCCCCATCGAGGACGTCGAATGGGACCACCACATCATCGGCAAAACACCCACCGGCGAGGTTGACATCGTCCTTGTCGCGGTCAAGAACGACGTTATCGCCACTTTTACCCAGGAATGCCTCAAAACCGGCCTTGAGGTAACGGTCGTGGACGTGGCGCCGCTGTCCATTTATAACTGCCTGCGCCACGCCGAGGAGGAGTTCGCCGAATGCACCGCCGTCATAGACTTCGGGGCAAGGGCCGCCAACCTCATCATCAGCGAAGGAAATGACCTCTGGGCCAGAACCATTCCCATCGGCGGCGACAACATCACCGCAGGAATCGCCAAAGAACTCAACATGGACGAGGCCGCGGCCGAGAAGCTTAAGCTGGCAGCGTGGGTCCCCGGAACTTCCGCAGGGGAACCGCAGGACGCCACCGAACAGCAGAAAAGAGCCTCAACCGTCGTCGGCTCCTTCGTCAATCGAATGTTCGCTGAGCTATCCCGCTCCATAGGTTTTTACCGCAGTCAGCCCGGCCACTCCGCCATAAAAAGAATCCTCCTTTGCGGGGGAAGTTCTCGCGTGCGCAATTTCAAGGAGTTCCTTTCGGACAAATTCAAGGTGGATGTGAGCTGGCTTTCTCCTCTCAGAAGGGTCGCCGTCGCCACAGGCATAAATCGGCAGCAACTTAACGAGGTCAGCGACCTTCTGGCAAGCGTCGTCGGGTTGGGCGTACGAGCCGCCGAAATCGGAAAAATCCGCGTCAACCTCCTCCCGAAATCCTTTGCCCGCCAGAAAGAGGTCTCGAAGAAAAAAGTCATGCTCGTCGCTGCCGGTTGGCTTCTTGTAGCATCTCTCGTCCTGATGGCCTTTGAGAGAAAAATCGCGCACGGCGATAATTCCGGATCCTTCAACAGGCTGGTGAAATCGCTCGGGAAAGCCGTCGTCGGAATCGCACCCAAGGGAATGACACTCAGCGAGGAACTCCAGAAACTGAAATCCGCCCTCGAGAGGGATTCTGAAATGGCTTCCAGAATCGGCGCAATCCAGGGCGAGATACAGAAGGTCGAGACAAAAGTAGATGCCATCGGCGAAGTCCAGAAAGCAAGGCTCTACTGGGCCCAATTCATCGAGGACCTCAAAAACACAAAAATCGAAGTCGCCGGCACAGGACGCAGAAATTACATCTGGCTGACATACCTGCGGCTGTCAAGCTCGCCCGTGGTGATGTCAGAATACCTCACGGCCGCCGAATCCCCGGCGTCAATGTATCTGCCCCAGCCTTCTGAGTCGTCCGCGTACGTCTCAAGCACGAAGAAATCGAAAAAGAAAAAGACCGGCCCCGACACCCGTCCCTGGGTCGTCATAGAGGGCTACGTCAAAATCCCACCAGAACTCGCCGGCCAGGAAAAGGAGGCCATAGACCGCGCAAAAGCCTTCATGGAGGCCCTGGAAGTCATGGGCCAGGCCTTCGCATGCCAGAAGGAGCACCGCTACCGTGAGGACAAAGAGACCGGATACCTTTACCCGATTTCTCCGGACGCGGGCGACGCGAAGGCGTACAGGTACCGCTGGGACGAAGCCAAGAAGGAAGTGGTCCTCGAGGGGTTCGTCGAGGTCAAACCTTCTGAGGGAAAGGAGGATTCTCCTCCAGCCGAAGAGTGGCAAGTCCTGGTCACCTTCAAGAGCAGCAAGAAACCGGATTGGATTGGCGACGACCGCATCCAGAAGGGAGAGGACGTTGCCATCCCTTGTCCTATAGAGCTTGTCCGCAGCGACGGCAAAAGCACAGCGAGGAATTGTGCTCGAACCCCGGGCTACCTCGACGAGGTGGACGTCAGGTGGCTCGAAATGAGGACAGAGAAGCTCGCCAGATTCACCATACTGGCAAGGTTCGCTGGCGAGTTCGATTACCCCTATAAGACAGAGATGCTATGAAAAGACCGAAAGGAAATTACGCTTTCTATCTTCTGCTGGCTGTTGTTGCGTTGGCAACAGTTGCCTCCGCCTTTTTCTACAAGCGAGAGGCCGACAAAGCCAAAAGGCTCAAGGCAGACGTCTCAAGGCAGAGAGAACTCCTCGAGGGCGTCCTCTTCGGAATCCCCACCGAGGAGCACAGGGAGTTCCTTCAGAACCAAAAAACACAGGTCGAAGAGGAGTTCCGCAAGGTCGTCCGTGAGGTCCGAAGGTGGGAGTACCTCCCCGAGGGAACTGATGCACTCGGATTCCTCGGAAACATGAAGACCACCATTCGTCTTGTCCTCGATGAAGCTAAAAAGAGGCAGGTCCTCGTGAGTCCCAAGGCACAAGACCTCGGTTTCGGGGAGTACGCGATGTCTCCGCCGCGTCCTGAGGAGGACGTCTTCCAGTTGCAGAGAGAATTCTCCGCGGCGGTTGACATAGCACGCCTCCTCATTAACAGCGATGTCTACTCCCTCGACCTGATGGCACGAGGCGACGAAGCACGCATGGAGTCAGGGACATCAGCCGCTCGCGTCTTCGCTATGGCCACCGAGTCCTCCACCATCAAAACCAGAAAGAAGCCCAAGTATGATTTCTACGAGACAGTGCCCTTCAGGGTCCGCTTCTCGTGCAAGTACCCCTCCCTTGCTTTGTTTCTCAACAGCTTGCTAACGCCCGAGGGCGTCGTCATCGGCGGCGAGCGCTATCCGCGAAATTTTCTCGTCATCAACGACCTCTGGTTCAAAGTCAAGGAGGTGGAGGGAGAAAAGGAAAAAACTCTCGCCGCAGCCCTTTCCAGGGCACGAGCCGCGGCGTACTTGGTAACCGGGCCAAGAGGCCCTGTTGGCGTCGAACTTCCCGATGACCTCCCCGGAGCGGAGATGATGCTCGACAGAAATAGAGAATACGCTATATGGTTTTTCGATCAGTGGCGGAAATGGCTGCCGGAACAGAAGGAAATGTATCGTATAGATTACCAGCTCGGCCAGCAGATCCCACAGGAAGAGAAAGAAAAACTCTTGGCGATGCGGGCACGCCTCGAGAAAGAGCTGTCCTACAGGCAGCTTCCCGGCAGGCCCCCAGAATATAGCATCATCGAGGTCACCATGCTCATTGATTTCGTCCAGTTCCACGAAAAATCCGAGGGGACACGAAAAGCGCTCGTTGACGAACTTGAGACCGGCGCACCGAAGCCCAAGCGCTCTGTTGCCTCAGTATCAACAGCCAGAATGTGAGTCAGAAGGAAGCAATAGCCCATGGCGGCTGACCTAAAAAAGTTGCTGATCAGGTCAATAGACAAGATAGTTTTCCTGGGCTTTCTCGTTTTCTTCGTATGGCAGGCGTTCAAGTTTGTCACCACCACAGCACCCCCGGAGAGCGGTTCCGTCCCCAAGGTCCCGAACAAGCCTTTCCGGGAGGAGCCAGCTCTCTTCAAGGAGCGATTCGTTCTCAGGAGCATCTCCGACCCCCTGCGGCCCGACGCCAGGTACGACCTGACCACTGACCCGGAGAAAATTGAGCCGGGGCCCAACGAGAAACAATGCCCTCGCTGCGGCTGGATCGTTCCTCAGAGCATGCCTTCTTGCCCGAAGTGCAGATACCGTTGGGAAGGAGTGGAGCCGGTCGTTAAGACCGACGAGAACGACGGCAAGAAAACCGGACCCGTCGTGGAGGGCATCCCATTCAAGGTAGTTGACATAGCCTTTAAGCCGGTTGACATCCTGTTCTTCGGCTTCATCCGGATGCCCGGCCGGGGGCTTTTCCTACAGATTAACTTCGCAAATAACACACGCACCAACATGGTTCCCGAAGGCGGCTTTTTTCAGGATTACAGACTCTCGTCGCTCGTGAAAAAAGAAAAGATGGTTCAACCGCCCGGGTTTTCTCGCCCCTATAAGAAAGATGCGCATTTCATCACCATCCAGAAAGAAGGAGGGCAACCGATTGAGATAGAGAGGGGCCAGACCGTTACCGAAAGCATGCCGGTGGCCACTCTCCAGGCCCTCGCCGGCAAATGGCAGATCAGGCACGGCGACAAGGTCGTCAGCACCGTCGAAAGCATCTTCGACGTCTACGCCGGAGATACCGTCTCGGAAGTGGGAGGCCAGACAAAGACCTTCGAAATAGTCAGGGTTGAGGAGAACCGCGTCCGCCTCAAAGACCGCGAAGGGAAGGAACATGACCTCCCTCGTGGCTCGGGCCGATAGGAGGGGTTGTTGCGGACAATGAGAATCTCAATAGCGGCACAACTGGCCGTTCTTCTTGCCATGGCGCTCGGCCCCGCAGTTAGTGGCACACCGCAAAGCCGGGCAAAAGCGCCCCGCTCTCACATGCTCAGGCGCCTCGAGCTCATCATTCCGGAAGTGAATTTCAAAGAAGCTAAGCTCGAAGACATCGTGAATTTCCTTTCCGAGAAGGCCGACGTCAATATCGTAATTAATCCGGCCGTCTATGCGTCGGCTGTGCTTCCTCGGGCCATCTCTTCGGTGCCCCCGGCGGGTGAAGAGAGCACGCCCCACGCGGCGCCAGCAGCCGCTCTCGAATCGGACCAAGACCGCCCAACCGCCCGGCGCCAGCCTCCTGCCGAGACAAGAGGAATCACCATTCACCTCAAAAATGTCCCATTGAAAGTTGTCCTGAAATATGTTTTGACTTATGAAAACTTGCGGTATATTGTCGAAGATTACGCTATCGTGATTGTCCCCGTTGATTGGGTGCCGCACGAGGAATTGTCCACAGAAGTTTTCCGGCTGAGGACAGGAGGCTTTGAATCGCCCAAGCCGGCGAGACAACACGCTGGCACTCCTTTTTAAGGGTCCTGCAAAAGCGATACGCCAGAATAATGGCTTTGGGGCCGAAGGGTGGATTTCAAATCCCCTCAACATAAAGAATAAGCGCGGTCGTGGCCCGCCCTGCGGGCTGTGAACAATCGAAAGGAGACCGACACATTATGAAAGCTGCGGCAGTTTGGGTGGTGTTCGTGGCTTCAGCCGTTGTGGCTTTTGCCTTGCGCGGGGGGGTGTTTGCAGAAGACGCGGAAGTCCCGCCCCCTTCCGAAGAAGAAATAAAGGCCGCCGAAGGAATAGCGGCAGAGCTCGAGGAGGAAAAAACCCTCAAGGAGCAGGAAAGAAAAATCACCGCCGAGAAACACTTCAACGCTGCAACGGAAGCCTCGCGAGAAGCAAAGTATGACGTGGCTATTGAGGAATTGACTGCGGCTGTTGCTGCTGACCCGGATAACCAGACCTATAAGGATGCCCTGAAGAACGCCAGGGTCATGCAAATCAGCGCACTTCTTTCCGAGAAGAAATTCACCGAAGCCAAAGAGCTTTGCGACCAGTTCCTGAGCGAGTACGCCGGGGATGAGAGGGTCTCCCGCTTCAGAGAGCAAGCCGTCGCTCAGCTCGAAAAGCCAGCAGCTCCCGTCGAAGAGGAGGAATTGCCTCCCGTTCCGACGGAAATCCCCAAGCCTACGGCTGAGCAACTCCTCCAGGAAGCCAAAGACCTTATGCTGAAAAAAGATTATAAGGCGGCCCTTGAGAAACTGGTCGAAGCACGAAAACTCAGCCCTCACGATATAGGCATTGACAAGAGAATCAAGCGCCTGAACCAGGAGATGACCCGCTTCGAGCAAGCCTATTACGAGGCCGTCAGGGAAGAAATGATGACCCAGATTTACGAGGCCTGGACCAAGGTACCTCGTCGGGCGGTCAAACCGGAAGCCGCCGAAGCCGTCCCAACCGTCAGGGAACCCAGCCCACACAAGAAGGAGATAGAGAAGAAGCTGGAGGTCATCATCCCCGAGGTCAAGTTCGAGGACGCCAAGCTGACTGAGGTGGTTGACTTTCTCTCGCGAGAGGCTGATGTCAACATCGTCATTCACCCGGTGGTGTTCCAGGGTTACAGACAGCCTCTAAGGGGATTGGAAACGCGCACTGGTTTTCCAGGAGGCGTCACCCCTACCCCTGGGCCGACTATCACCCCCACCATCCCCGGCCCGGGACCCACTTACACTCCCGGCGAGACATTTGTCCCTGGCGTCACCACTCCCGGCGTCACTGCCCCCGGCGTGACGGCTCCTGGGTTGGGGCCCGGAATAACAGAGACTACCACCATGGGAACTTGGGTCCCGCCTGTCGCCGAGACCGGCATCAGGCTGAGCCTCAAGAACGTTCCCCTCAAGACCGTTTTAAAGTATGTTCTCCAATGGCAGAACCTCAAATACGTCGTCGAGGACTGGGCGATTCTGATCGCCCCCATTGATTACGTGCCGCCGGAGTCCCTCGAGACCGAGATATTCCGCCTCTCCACAACCGGGGTCGGAATTATCGAGCGTCCGGAGCTGGGTATCACCCCATCGGCGAGGGGAGCAACCGGCATGGAGACCGGCGTCACCAGAGGCCCGCGGCTCCTCCGCGGACCGACTGATGTCGGTGGAGCAGCCACCGGCTATGAGACCGGGCTGCTCGGCCCCCAAGCCGAACCTGCTGCCGGAGAAACCATCGAGGATTTCCTCGTCAACAGCGGCGTCCCCTGGCCCAACTACGGCCAACCCGGCGGCAGCAATATCATCTACAACAGGAGAACCGGACAACTTATCGTCACCAATACCCCTACCAACCTCGTCCTGATCCGCGAGCTGGTTCGCCTCTGGGACATCCCAGCCCACCAGGTCGAGATAGAGGCGAGGTTCGTCGAAATCCTCCACACGCGATACTATGAGATGTCTCCCGAGTGGCAAATGCTGGCGCCTTTAGTCATCAGCAAGAGGGCGACAACCGGCCCCGTCCCCTCCACGCTCAGACGCAGGTTCGAGGTGGAGGCCCAGCCGTCCCGGGCGACGAGATTCTTCCCGCAGCTACTTCCCATCGAGTTTCCTACTGCGGACGCCGACACGATTCTTTCCCTCAGGGGCATAATGACCGAGCCGGAGTTCCAGTTCCTCTGGCGCGCCATAGACCAGAAAGACTGGTCTGACCTCCTTTCCGCTCCGAGGGTGACAACCATCGCCGGCCAGCAAGCTCAGATCGAGGTCGTCCAGGAAATAACCTATCCCACCGAGTACGATACCGAAACCATCAACATCGGAGGTTGGGGCGGTACCACTAATCTCGTCTCCGGCGAGATTTTCATGGTTACCCCAGGAAACTGGGAAAAGAGAGATGTCGGGATTATCCTTAACGTTACTCCTACCGTAAGCGCCGACGGCAAGATGATTACTTTGGTTCTGCTGCCGGAGGTAAGTGACCTTGTCAGGTGGATTAACTATGGCTCTGGCGCGAGAGGACCGGATGGCAGGGAGCTTTACCCGATCTACCAGCCTGTCTTCGAGACCAGAAATGTCACCACAACCGTTCACGTCAACGATGGTGAGACTATCGTGCTGGGCGGCTTGATTACCGATAAGACCACAACCTATCAGGACAAGGTCCCGTTGCTGGGGAGCATTCCATTCATCGGGCGGTTGTTTAGAACTACGGCCGAAACAAGCTCCAAGGCTAACCTCATCATCTTTGTCACCGCCAGGCTCATAACTTCCAGGGGCACCGAGTTGGCCGCAGAGAGGGCCATCGCCGAAGAGCAAGCCAGACACCTCGGCCAGAGAATCAGAGAAGAAGTCGGCGATTTGGTCCCGGAGGTGGGGACTACCGGGATTACCGAATAATGTAACGTCGCCCCGCCTCGCCAGGCAGGGCGTTCGTTCCGCGCTAACCCTACGGGAGACCGGCCCGCCACAGCGCAGCGGACGCTGCTTTGGTCTACCGTTTCCCGCTTGAAGTTTTTCGCGGTTTTCCCTCACGGGATTGTTCGCTTGCTGACATCTCTCGCGGGGTTCTGACGAGCAGGTGGCTTGCCCCGGACTGAAGAAACCAGCAGTGCATTTTCCGAGGCGGCTAACCCTCGATTAGTGTTGAACAGGGCGTTTCCTATCATGGGAGAGCGCGCAGAGAGATAACTGCATCGAAACATAGCTAAGCGATTCAAGCTCTCCTTTGGGGGTAATCTCTTCGCAAAAGCATCTCAGAGGCGTCCCTGAACGTCGCCTCGGTTGCCTAATACCGATACTGCCATGGAACAAAAGCAAAGACTCTTTATCATTGATGGGCCATCATACGCCTACAGGTGTTTTTACGCCATTCGCTCCCTCTCCAACTCCCGGGGCACGCCTACCAACGCAGTTTTCGGTTTCGCTAAAACCCTCCGAAAACTGATCGCGGATTTCTCTCCCGACTACATTACCGTCGCCTTCGATGCGCCCGGGCCGACCTTCAGGCACGAGAAATTCGACGAGTACAAAAGTCAGCGCAAGCCGATGCCGGACGACCTGGTTATCCAGATTCCCCTGATAAAGGAATTGATCTCGGCATTCCGCATCCCTCTCGTCCAGAAGGAGGGTTTTGAGGCCGACGATATCATGGGCACCCTTGCCTCACAGGGCATGAAGCTTGGTCTGGAAGTCTACCTCGTCACCGGGGACAAGGACATGTTTCAGCTCGTCAGCCACGACGTGAAAATCCTCCACACGCATAAGGACAACAAGATTTACGACCAGAAAGCTGTCAAAGAGGAATTCGGGATTGACCCGCCTCTGTTCGCAGACGTTCTTGCTCTTGCGGGCGATCCTTCCGACAACATCCCCGGCGTTCCCGGAATCGGTGACAAGACCGCCCTCGGCCTCGTCAGGGAATTCGGAGACCTCGAATCCGTCCTCGCCAACGTTGACAGAATCCCAGGAGAAAAGCGGCGGGAAAGCCTCCGAAATCACGCCCAGCTCGCCAGGGTTTGTCGGGAGCTTGCTCTCATAGATACCCAAGTTCCCGTCGCCCTCGACCTTCACGCAGCCAGATTCACCGGACCGGAAAAGAACGCATTACGAGACCTTTATCTCCAACTGGAGTTCCGCGCCCTTCTGGACGAGATGGCTCCGGACAGCGACGATTTTCGAGCCGATTACAGACTGGTTTCCTCTCGCGAGGAATTCGCGGCGTTGCTCGAGCAATTGAAGAACGTTGACGAGCTGGCGATTGACGTCGAAACCACCGGCCTGGACCCTTTTTCGGCCGAGCTGGTCGGAATTTCGCTTTCTTTCGAGGAGGGCTCCGCCTTCTACATCCCCTGCAATGCGCGCCTGACAAGCACCGAAGTTCTCGCGGCCCTCAAGCCCATACTCCTTCGCAACGAATTGAGAATTGTCGGGCAGAACATCAAATTCGACATGCAGGTCCTCGCCCAGCACGGTCTCGACCTTCAATCCCCCGCCTTCGATACGATGGTGGCAGCGTACGTTCTCCATCCCACCAAACAGTCCCACAATCTCAACAGCCTCTCTATCGAATACCTTAAGCACAAAATGACCCCCATCTCCGACCTCATCGGCGCCGGCCCACGCACGATAACCATGAAGGAAGTCCCCATCGAAAAAGTCTGTCGTTACTCCTGTGAAGATGCCGACGTCACCTTCAGGCTGAAAAGCATTCTCGAAAATGAGCTGCGAGAAAAGAACCTCGACAAGCTCTTCTACAATATCGAGGTTCCACTCATTTCCGTTCTCGCACGGATGGAGACGAACGGCGTTTTTGTGGACACGGAATTGCTCGCGCAAATGTCAAAGGAGTTTCAACAGCGTCTTGATGAGCTCAGCGACCGCATCTTTGCAATGGCTGGTGAGAAGTTCAATCTCGATTCTCCCAAGCAGCTATCGAAGGTTCTTTTCCACAAGTTGAGACTGCCCGTCCAAAAGAGAACCAAGACCGGCGCCTCCACAGACGTTTCGGTCCTCGAAAAGCTCGCACGCCTCCACGACCTGCCAAAAACGCTCCTTGACTATCGCCAGCTTGCCAAGTTAAAATCAACCTATGTTGATGCGCTGCCCGCGCTGATTAACCGCCGCACAGGAAGGATTCATACCTCTTTCAACCAGACTGTCACTGCAACAGGCCGCCTTTCAAGCTCTAATCCCAACCTCCAAAACATCCCTGTTCGCACGGAGCTTGGGCGGCGTATCCGGCAGGCGTTTGTCCCGGAAAAGGAAGGATGGCTCCTTCTATCGGCAGATTATTCGCAGATAGAACTGAGGATTTTTGCCCACCTCGCCCGTGAGGAAGCCATGATTGAGGCTTTCAGACGCGGGCAGGACATTCATGCCTACACGGCTTCGCTGATTTATGGTGTCCCCGTCTGGGAAGTCAGCGATGAGATGCGATACCGAGCCAAAGCCGTCAATTTTGGCATAATTTATGGTCAGCAAGCCTTCGGCTTGTCCGCGCAGTTGAACATTTCTGTCTCCGAGGCAGAATCGTTTCTCCGTCAATATTATGCCAGGTACCCGGCGGTTAAGAAGTACATGGACCAAACCGTTGCCCGCGCCGAGCAAACTGGCTTCGTAACGACTCTCTTCAGTCGAAGGAGGGAAATCCCACAGCTCAAAAGCAGAAGTTCCCGCTCTCGGCAGGAAGCTAAGCGAATGGCCATCAATACTCCAATCCAGGGTTCCGCCGCCGACATCATAAAAGTCGCCATGATTAACATTGACAGGCGAATGAGGGAAATGAACTTGAAGTCTAAGATGATCATCCAGATTCACGACGAATTGCTTTTCGAGCTTCCGCACGAAGAGGTTGAGCCGCTGCGAGAGGTGGTTGTCCGGGAAATGGAGTCGGTCACGCAGCTAAGCGTCCCTCTCAAGGCCGACACGAAGGTCGGCAGAAACTGGGCGGAGATATGATCGCAGCCTGTGCCTTAGTTCCATCGCAGGCCGTCTCCACGCGGGGCTGTTCAATTGAGGTTGTTCGCGGTACGGGCGAATCCCCGTTTCACCGACGTAAGTTGTGCGCTTGAGAGTCTACGTTCCGTACAAAATTGTAGCGGCGAATCCCCCTCTGGGGGACTGGTAGTTGCTATTGCGTGAAGAACTGCGCCGGAACTATTCGCCCTTTGAGACGCCGGAGGCCCTGCCCGCAGCAGGCGTGCAAATGTCATTTACAGCAGAGCAGTCCCCGGCTGCCGAAGCAAAGGAAACGGAGCGCGCCAGAAGTCGTCCCCTCAGCCGGTTGGCTGTTTGGACGTTCATCGTTTGCATTTATGCCCTCGGGGTGAATCTCCGATGGGGCATAGTAGCCTCTTTGCGAGACTACTACGGCGATCTCCCGTACACGATGGAGAGCGCATTGCTCTTTCATTACGCGCAAGCTTGTGCCAGGGGCGAACGCATTCCCGACCTGGATAGGCGAGCGCAGCATCCCGAGGGGCTGCGAGTGGCGCGAGAGCTTTCCCTCGGGAAAGATTTCGCCGCTGCCATTGTTTACAAGGCTCTCGGCAGACCGGGCTCCTTCCGGGAATTCGTGAGGCGTTTCGACGCTACGTGGTTCTGCATAGGCGTCTTTGCGCTCTTTCTCCTCGTTCGGGAAATGCGTGGCGGCGAGCTCGGGGGCCTGATAGCCGCTGCCTTCTACGCGGTCTCGCTGCCGGCAGTTGTTCGCTCCACAGGCCTGGAGTTCAGCAGGGAGAACTTCTCCCTTCCGCTGATCTTCCTTCACTGGTGGCTTGTGGTGCGGGGATTGAGGCGGCAGAGGTTTTCGTTCGCATCCGTCCCGGCGGGAGTTCTCCTCGCCGTGGCGGCTGCAACCTGGGATGTCACACAACTGTATATCTTTCTGGTGGGCGCCTTCGCGGCACTCACCCTGCTCTTTGGAAAAGGAGGCTATGGGTTAGTTAGGGAGTTTTTGCCCGGACTGGCGTGCTTGGTTATTGCCGGCCTGACCGTCCCATACCTGGTGCATCACAGGTTCCTCTTGTCATGGGGAATGCTTTTGTGGTATAGTCTGACAGCGGCTTTTATATCCGTAGCCCTGTTCCCACGGTGTTCACTGCGTTTCCCCAGATTTGCCTTTGTGGCGGTTTTCGCCTCGCTGGTGGTCATCGTCGCAACCCGGACCGCCTACCCTGGGACTTACTCCCATTTTGCGAGCCTGTTTCTCGCAAAACTGAGGTTCTTGAACGTCAAGCCGCTTAACCCGGCTAAGCTCTCCTACGAGGCAAGGATTCTCTGGACGCCGGCGCTGCACTCTGCGACAAGCCGCTTCCTCGGGAAGTATCCGATCGCGGATTTCAAAATGCTTTTTGTCCTGGCCGCAGCACCGATGGTGCTGTTGATCCGGTCCATCTGGAGGCGAGAGGCGACGCAGCCTGAAAAGGCGCTCCTTTTCTGGCTCGCAGTATTTCTCCTGCTCTATCTCCTTTTCGTCAGGATGCAGGTTTTTCTGGTGTTTTTCGTCTGCTCCCTGATCGGATTGGGAGCCCTTTACGGCTCGCGTCTGTTTCGCCGCACGGGTGCCAGGGTGAGCTTTCTGGCCGCATGGTCGCTCCTTGTTCTCCTCGGCCTGGTGGCAGAGGCTTACACCTATTCCACCTTCGAGAAGATATACAGGGAGGTTGACACCGGAAGCGCTTACGCCGCCGACAAAGTGCTCGTGGACTGGTTGCAGAAGAACGCCGAGGAGGATGCCGTCGTCCTGGCCAATTTCACGCTTGAGCCGACAATATTCGCCTACGCGGGCAGAGCGGTTGTCCTGCACCCAAAATTCGAGTCCACGACGATGCGACTGAAGGTCAAGGAATACTTAGAGGCATTGTTCAGCAAGACGGAAAAGGACTTCCATGAATTTTGCGTCAAGAACCGCGTCAATTACTTTGTCCTCCACCCGGGGGTCTTTGCCGGCCCCATGAATAGAGATTGGATTTACTGTTATCGCTATATGGTTGACCGCGCGGAAATGCGACCCGAATACGCTGCCCTCGCCATGCGGGATAACCCCGATAGATTGCAGTACTTCAAGAAGGCCACGGACGTCTCCATGAAGGGCGACCCCTTCGGTTTCTTTTATCGGGTGTTCAGGGTTGTTTCCGAGCTGGAAATCGAGCAGGCTGAGAAGCACGTCCGAAATGCTCTCGTTTCACTCGGCGGAGACGCCGCCAAAGCTGATGCAGATTCTCTTCAGCGAGCTGAAAGGGAACTCCTTCGAGCGATTGACCTTTTCCCCGGCTCGTTGGAGGCTCATTCGATGCTGGCGACCGTTTATTTTCTTGAAGGGGAACACGCAAAGGCCAGTCAGGAGACCCAGCGCTGCAAACAGATAATCGCCGACCGAGGAAGCTGATCAGGGTTGGACTCACCGGCGGCTGCTGCACTGGTAAGAGCACCGTCTCGGAGATGTTTTCTCGCCTCGGAGCAGAGGTCGTCAGCGCTGACCGGATTGTTCACGGCCTCCTCCGTGAGGACAGAGAGCTTATATCGTCCGTGGCGACCATTTTCGGCCCGACCGTTCTGGCGCCGGATGGTTCAATTGACAGAAGTAGGCTGGCCGCTGTCGTCTTCGCCGACAGGGACAGCCTCAGAAAACTCACTGACGTTCTCTATCCGAAGGTCAGGCTCGAGATAAGACGCGTGTTCGAAGAGACTGAGAGGCGCGGGCCCAAGGACGTTTGTGTAGCTGAAGTCCCTCTCCTTATCGAAGGAGGAGCGCTCGACCTCTACGACGTTATCGTCGTGGTCGCCGCAAGCTACCGGAATCAGTTGAAGAGATTTCTCCTGACAGGAGGAACCAAAGCCGATCTCGATAGAAGAGTCGCAAATCAGATGGACCTGGCCGAAAAGGTGAAGCTTGCCGACTACGTCATAGACAACGACGGTGCCGTCGAGCAAACCCTCCAGCAGGTCAGGAAAGTTTATGAAGATATTCGCCTTCGCAGGAGTGGGCGCCGCTTAGCTTCCTCGAAGCTCATCGCCCACTCCGGCCGCGAAGACCAGACCAACAAGGCAAAACCAAAGTCGGACAATTAGGCTTTTGAATCAAAGGAGGTAGGTTTCAATGGTGGACATGGTCAAGCTTCAGGAAATGACTGTCGGCGACCTCAATAAGCTGGGAAAGAGCCTCAAGATAGAAGGCATGGGCAGTATGAAGAAGCATGAGCTGATCTACGAGATATTAAGAGCCCAGAGCCAGAAAGAGGGAAACATGTTCGGCGAAGGTGTCCTGGAGACCCTTCCCGACGGCTTCGGCTTCTTGAGGTCCCCTAACTACAACTATTTGCCGTGCCCTGAGGACATCTACGTCTCTCCTTCTCAGATCAGAAGGTTTGGCCTTCAGACCGGCGATACAGTTTCCGGTGAAATCCGTCCTCCCAAGGACAAGGAACGCTATTTCGCCCTTCTGAAAGTCCATGCCATAAACTTCGAGGACCCCGATAAGGCAAAAGAGAAGACGCTTTTTGACAACCTGACCCCTCTCTTTCCCAACAAGAGGTTCATCTTGGAGACTGTCACGGAAGAAGTCTCAATGAGGGTGCTGGACCTTCTCACCCCCATTGGCAAAGGACAGAGAGGGCTCATCGTCGCTGCTCCTCGGACCGGTAAGACCGTTCTCCTCCAGAAAATCGCCAATAGCGTCACCACCAACAATCCGGAGGTCTATCTCATTGTCCTGCTCATTGACGAACGACCCGAAGAGGTGACCGATTGGAAACGTTCTGTCAAAGGGGAAGTGATAAGCTCCACCTTTGACGAGCCCGCCGAACGCCACACTCAAGTCGCTGAAATCGTCCTCGAAAAAGCCAAGCGCCTCGTCGAGCACGGCAGGGATGTGGTCGTTCTCCTCGACAGCATAACGCGTCTGGCCCGCGCCTACAACGCCATTCAGCCCCACAGCGGCAAAATCATGTCCGGCGGAATTGATTCCAACGCTCTCCACAAGCCCAAGCGGTTCTTCGGCGCAGCCAGAAACATCGAGGAGGGAGGCAGCCTCACCATCATGGCAACCGCTCTCATTGATACCGGCAGCAGGATGGATGAGGTCATCTTCGAGGAGTTCAAGGGAACCGGCAACATGGAACTTAACCTCGACCGCCGACTTGTTGACAAGCGAGTTTACCCGGCCCTTGACATAGAGAGGTCCGGCACAAGAAGGGAGGAACTCCTCTACGACCCCGCGGAGCTTGAGCGCATCTGGTTGTTGAGGAAGGCTCTCAACGGAATGAACCCCGTCGAGTGTATGGAGCTAATCGTCGAGAGACTCAAAAAGACCAAGACAAACGCGGAGTTTCTCCTGACCCTGCGAACCTGAGCATGCCCCTCCCCCGGCGACGTACTCCCCCCGGGAGGCCCCTTGGTTGATTCCGCCTGCCTCGCGACGGTCCCGGCAACTGGCAAAAAGCTCTCCTATGGTCACGATAAAGGGATGCACAGCCGCGGTTTTAATAAGTCACAGGACGTTCCCGGAAAAAAGCGGGTGGTCTTGTAACCTTGGCGGCGGCGTAGAAACCGAAAGCGACACGTGTGAGGGTCTTTTTTTGACCAAAAGATCGGGAGAGTCGTGGGGAAAAAAGCCTTGACACGCCCCCTGCGCGGCACCAGTATACACTTCGCTTTTGTCTGAAGCAAAACGGGGGTGAGAGCACCTTTTACAAGCTTCCGCGGGACACATAGGTCGGAGGGGTTTTGCATGTTCGGTCTGAGTCGCGCTTCCGGGCCTGGTGCGTATTTCTTCGGATTTATTCTTACCACACGTCTCCTCTCCTGTCGCGCCGCGAGTTGCCAATGTGCTGTCAAGACATGTGCGCGCCCGGACTTCGTCGGATGGGCGCAAAGAACCCTACCTACGCGGCATCCCGTGAGAAACGCGATATTTCGTCGGCCGCTGCCGGCGGCGCCAGGCAAACGCTTCCAGGAAATTGAAAAAGAAGGGTGAGAAAGTGCTGAGTCCTTAGCCACTCATTTAGCGCCACCTTTTCGGACCTGCGGCTGAGATATATCGAAGAATTAGTGGAACGTAAGAGCTCAAGGCCCACGAAGAGAAAGGAGAAGCAAGAATGAAAAGCAGAAGAACAATCGTGTTGGCAGCCGCTCTACTGGCCCTTCTGGCCCTGCTTTGGGTGGGCAGCGGCGTTGTGGCTGACGGACCGGAAGGCCAAGGTCAGGTCCCCCTCGCCGTGACCGTCCCGCATAGGATCAGCTACCAGGGCCAGGCGAACGACAACCTGGGCAACCCGCTCAACGGTAACTTCGACATGGTTTTCGAACTGTGGGATGCCGCAGCCGGGGGGAACAAGGTGAGCAGTGCCTCTCAGCCCAGCGTCCCCGTGAGCAAGGGCCTGTTCTCCACGTGGTTTTCCGTGAACCCCTATGCGTGCTTCAACGGCCAGGCCCTCTGGCTGCAGGTCAAGGTTGCCGGGCAGGCGGTCTCTCCCCGTCAGGAGCTGCTGGCGGTGCCCTACGCATGGTGTGCGCTGGGCGGTTTGGGCTTCCCTTTCGAGGGAACGGATGACACCCTGGGCCCTACCTTTTCCATTCTCCATACCGCCGCTACCGGATCAGCCATCCGGGGCCTGGCCACAAATACCGGGAATGTAACCAACTACGGCGGATACTTTGAGGCATACGGAACAACGGGCCGAGCCGTCGCGGGCGCCGTCTCCGGGGCTAACGCCCGCGGCGTCTGGGGCTATGCCACCGCCGGCGGCACCGGTGTGTACGGAGAAAGCACTACTGGCATCGGCGGCTTTTTCACCAGCCAGAACGACCATCTCGACCTGACCCTCGGCGGCGCCGTGGGGAGGATTAACACAGACCCCGCCAATCAGAACAGTGTCCTGATCCTCTCCAGCAACCACGATGTCGTGGTAAGACTTGACAACGATGGCGGAGAAGAGTCGGTGTTCAGGATTAAGAATTCGGGCAGCACCGATGTCCTGACTGTGGATGAAACCGGCACACTGACAGTCAAGGTTTTGGAGATTACCGGCGGGGCCGACCTGTCCGAGGAGTTCGAGATTCGCGGAGCAGATGCCATCTCACGGCCATGCCCGGGGATGGTCGTCACCATTGACGCCCAGAATCCTGGAGACCTGATGGTCAGCGACAAAGCTTACGATCGCAGAGTCGCTGGCGTCATTAGCGGTGCCGGCGGTGTTAAGCCAGGAATGTTGATGGGCCAGAAGGGCTCCAAAGCCGACGGGAGCAACCCCGTGGCCCTGACCGGTCGCGTGTATTGCTGGGCTGACGCCTCAAATGGCGAAATCGCACCGGGGGATTTGCTGACAACCTCTGACGCCCCCGGCCACGCCATGAAGGTGACGGATTACGCGAGGGCGCAGGGCGCCATCCTCGGCAAGGCTATGACCGGTCTTAGCGAAGGCAAGGGCCTTGTCCTGGTTTTGGTCGCTCTTCAGTAGCACGGCCCAACATTTTGGGAGGAAAGTGTTATGAAAAGTCTACGCTTTATTACCGGGAGCACGATGCTGGCCGCGGTCATCTTGACCTTGATCGCGCCGGTGGCGTATGCAGTGTCCTGGCTCGATTTTGCCCATTCCACCCAGCCCCATCCGGGTGTCAACGGCGACATCACTACCCCAGAGCTTTTTGCCGACCCGAACGCGATTGTCCAGCGGCCCATGCTGGTTGTTTTGATGGAATTCTCCGACGTGACGCACAGAGCGCCCGACCATGATGTGGCGTTCTGGCGGGACCTCGTCTTCGGCGACCCTCGTCCGGGCACGCGGCCCAGCATCGTCGAGACCTTCCGGGAAAACTCGAACGGTCGCCTGCTGGTCGTTCCGGCGACAGCCGGCGACCTACACGGGGCGAAGGATGGCGTGGTTGGATGGGTAGCCTCGCAATGGAGCGCTGCCACTCCGCATACCCCAGAGGAAGGGCGAGCCGAGGCCATCCGCGTAGCTGACCCGTTTTTTGACTATTTCCTTTACGACGACAACAATGACGACCTGGTGACGGCTCGTGAACTGTTGGTTCTGTTTGTCTGGGCACAGGATGCCTGCTGCGACCATATTGGCCATGTCAACCCACCGGGCTGCCCACCGCATTCGGGGGGAAGAGTTCGAGGGACGGATCCGGCCCAGGTCCCGGTGGACCAGGACAAGGTGGCGAACATGCGAGTCGCACAGGCTGTCGCCGGGGTCGCTGAGGGAGTCCAGGTCGGCCTGGTGACCCACGAATTAGGTCACTCGCTCCTCGGCCTGGGCGACCTGTATGATATTGACCCGGCTGCGTGCAGCACTTACCAGCAAGTCACTGACGGGTATATCTGCGACGGCACCTGGTATCCGCCGCGGCCGGGCGTCTACTCCTTCATGGACAACGCCGTTCTGGCGCCGGCTTTTGTTCACCACCTCGACCCCTGGGCGAAGGCCCACCTGGGATTTCTTAAGCCGTTGGTGGTCACCCACGACGGGACCTACACCCTCTACGACGCGGAGACCCAGCGAAGCTTCTCCACCCAGAACACCCAACCGGAGGCGCTCATTATCTACGACCCCCTCCGTACCGACCCTTACAGAGAATATTTCATGTTGGAGAACCGCAACATAACTGGGGTGCCGGCGTGGCACCAGGACCAGGGGTTGGCTGTTTGGCTGATAAATGAGCTCGTCCCCAGCTGGCCAAGCGGGTTGAACCTCCGAAAGGTGGTTCGTCTCATCAGGCGAAGCGGCCATTTCGTCGGCGATGACGTTTCCTTATGGGACGGCGTCGATGATGTCCAGGGATACGATCTTAAAGCAACATCCACCCCCAGAAATACGAACTGGACCGATGGCACAAAAAGTTATATTGAGGTCTACGACATCTCGCCAGCCGCTGCAACCATGACATTCAAGGTACGCATGCCCCCGATCTTTGTGGACTGGAAGAACTTCCCGTTGCTCGAAAACGGATCACAGCTTTTCCCATATGACAAGGTTGCTGAGGGCATAGCGGCGATTCCGGAGCACCCGCGAACCATAAAGATCGCCGGGGGCTCTTATCCTGAAAACTTGGTTATCAATAAGGCGGTCACCCTCATGGGATGGCGAAATGGCAATGCCATCATCGGCCAATAGCATCGGTATTGAGGCTTAACGGCGTTGAAGAAGCCGCTCGCCTCGCGGTCCGGCTGCCGGGCTTCTGCTGTCGGTGGCACGACATAGTGTGGGCCGCGCGGAGCGGGAGTTTACACGCGCCGGGTGAGGGATTTCTTCAAGGCGAAATCGCTCGCGTAGGACCAGAAACAGGCACCGTAAACTCGGAGGAGATGCGAGATGAAATCGCAAAAAGCAGGAAACAAGACGATCGTGCGATGTGTGACAGCCTTCGCCATGGCAACACTTCTTCTGGGGTGGCTGAGTGAGGCTGAGGGTCAACCTTATGAAATTCCGCGTTACGTTATTGCGGGGGGCGGAGGGCATTCAGCGTCAGGCAGCTATGCGCTCCATGGAACCATCGGCCAGCCCTGGGTAGACTTCTCCGCCAGCGCTGGCTACGGCGTGGGGTCGGGTTTCTGGGGCGGCTTCGCCGGGTTGTTCACCGTGGCCATTGAGAGCATTTCCTACAGCGTCGCCCAGGGAGTGCGAATCACCTGGCAAAGCGTTGCCGGCGCCACGTACACCGTTTATTACACCGAGAGCCTTCCGGCCGTGTGGCAAGCTCTCCAGACTCTCGCAGGAACGGGCGGCCTGATGGATTGGTTTGACAACGGCTCGCTGACCGGGAAGCACCCGGGGAGCCCCGGTGTCCTGAGGCGATTCTACCGTCTTCGCGGTGAACCATGATGTGATGGTCTGCGGACAAATGCGTCCGCCCCGCGACCACAATGGCGCGCCAAAGAGGGCGTCGGTTCTCGACGGGAGACCTGTGAGCCGGACATTCCCTGGCTTCTCGCGAGGCTCAACGAGGGGACCTGTGCAGCTTGGGTTGGTGGCTTATCACGGCCTCCGGGCAGCGAAATCCCGCCTGAGGTGGGATTCGTAACCGCCGATTTCCGATACTACGCCCTTCCGGACGGGGTAAGATGGAGTGCTGGGGGCTGAGACCCCATTTCGCCCGGGCAAGCAGCGATCGCGAGCCAACTCCCTTCACAGGTGGGGAAACTCATGGACTAAGTCATGGTTGTCTCGCGGTGCACGATAGCTTATAATTGTGCTGAGGCGTCGGCCCGGGGAGCGGAATGTCCGTTGCCGTCTCCCGGAGGATTGCTGCTGCACGTCTGTGAGGCGCCCGGTGAAGCGCTAATCGCGGAAAGTCAATGAACCTTCATTTTCCAATAGCGTGGAGGCCAAGAGATGAAAAAAGACATTCACCCCAATTATGTTGAATCAACCATAACCTGTGCCTGCGGCAACGTCATAAAAACTCGTTCGACCGTTGCCGAAATCCGCGTCGGCATCTGCTCCAATTGCCACCCGTTCTTCACAGGCAAGCAGAAGTACGTTGACACAGCCGGGCGCGTGGAGAGGTTCAGGAAGATGTACGGACAGGGCAAAAAGTCCGATTGACACGGTGGTCTTGATATGGAAGAAGTGCTGGCTGCCGTTGAGAACCTGATAAGGAAGAAGAACGAGATTGAGTCGCGCCTCGCCGACCCCGCGCTGGCAGCAGACCGCCGCGCCTATCAGCAATTGAGCAAGGAGCATTCTCAGCTTTCGCGCATCGTCGAGAAATATTCCGATTATCAAAAGGTCGTTTCTGCCATCGCCGAGGACCGTAAACTTGTTCGAGAAGCCTCCCGGGACGAGGAACTCCGCGCTCTCGTCGAAGAGGAAATCGCAGCCCTCGAGCGAAAAAGGGACAACCTTTTCCGGCAGCTTCAGGATATGCTCGCGCCGCGCTCCGAAGACGATAGCCGCGATACAATCGTCGAGATCCGAGCCGGGACAGGCGGCGCAGAAGCCAGCCTCTTCGCAGGAGACCTTTTCCGAATGTACACCAGATACGCCGATTCCCAGGGCTGGAAGCTCACCCCCATGGACAGCCACCCAACCGAACTGGGTGGATTCAAGGAAATTGTCTTCGAGGTCCAGGGGAAAGACGTTTACCGCAGGATGAGGTTCGAAAGTGGAATCCACCGTGTTCAGCGCGTCCCTGTCACCGAAGCCAGCGGACGCATTCACACTTCCGCCGTGACCGTTGCGGTCCTCCCTGAAGCCGACCCGATCGAGGTTGAGATAGACCCCAAAGACATACGCATTGACGTCTTCAGGTCCTCAGGCCATGGCGGCCAGAGCGTCAACACCATGGACTCGGCTGTCAGGATAACGCACCTCCCCACCCGAATTGTCGTCCAGTGCCAGGACGAGAGGTCCCAGCACCAGAACAAGGAGAAAGCCATGAAGCACCTCCGCGCCAAGCTCCTGGAAATGGAAAAGCACAAACGCGATTCCGAGACCGCCCAGGCGAGGAGAGCTCAAGTACGAACCGGCGACAGGAGCGAGAAAATCCGCACCTACAATTTCCCCCAGAACCGCGTCACCGACCACCGAATAGGCTTGACCATCTATGACCTGAAGTCCATCCTCGGCGGAGAACTCGACCGTCTCCTTATCCCCTTGCTGAACAGTAAAGGTGGCTCGATTGCTTCCCAGGACACATCGTAAAGCTTAATGGATGTATCGTATCTTAGACATAATCTCCCTTTCCGCTGATTACCTGAAAGCTCGCCGGGTGCCCCAGCCGAGGCTTAACGCAGAGCTTCTGCTATCCGATGTCCTCGGTAAATCGCGAATCGAACTCTACGTTGAATACGACAAGCCCGTCGCTGAGCCACAGCTCAGCGCCTTGAGAAAGTTGCTAAAGGCCAGGGGAACCCATAAACCCATTCAGTACATCCTCGGAAAAACAGAGTTCTTTTCGCTCCCCTTTCTCATCGCCGAAGGTGTTTTCGTCCCCCGGCCTGAAACTGAGATACTCGTTCAGGAGGTCGTCAATCACATCAAGAGCATATCGGCGGAGGAAGTAGTTGTTTTCGACGTGGGGACCGGCTGCGGCTGCATCGCCGTCAGCGTTGCCCACAGCTTCCAGAAATGCCGCGTCTACGCCTCCGACATCTCGCCCGAAGCTGTTTCCCTCACAAAGCGCAATGCTGAGAAAAACGGCGTGGCCGAAAGAATCGTCGTCCTTCGAGGCGATTTGTTCGAGCCTTTCAATAATTCCGGCGCGCCCAAGGCCGATGTCATCGTCAGCAATCCGCCGTACATCCCCGAGGAAGGCTGGGAATCCTTACCCGCCGAGGTCAGGTTCTTCGAGCCGCGAGTCTCCCTTCTCGGTGGAAAAGGGGGACTCGACTTCCTCCGAAGGATTATCAATTCCGCCGAATTCTTTCTCAAGCCCGGAGGAAAGGTCTTCCTGGAAATAGGGGAAGGGCAGAGGGACCCCGTGATGGCTTTTTTCTCCTCCCGGCAAAAGTATGTGGACATTACAACTCGCCAGGACTATAATAGAATAGAAAGGGTCATTTGTGCGAGGCTTTGCCAGGCCGAGGAGAACATTGTCGGCGGACATTCCCCCGGCTGAGAGAATGCCGGTGGAACTGCTCGCTCCCTTTAGACGGTTCGCCTGCGCCTTTTCCCCAAAAGCCCAGCCGAGCCCTTGTCGCGATATTCGTCTGTTACCGGCGTAACCCATCCGCAGAAAGGAAGGACAGTAAGGCTATGGACAGGTTCATGATCTGGGGAGGGGAACGTCTCTGCGGCGAAGTCAGAATCAGCGCCTGCAAGAACGCGGTATTGCCTATCATGGCAGCGGCGCTTCTCGGAGAGACGCCGTCGGTAATCAAGAGAGCACCATGGCTGAAAGACGTTGACACGATGCTTATGATCCTTCAGGGCATGGGCGTTACGACCAATCGAAGCTTTGAAGGCGACATCACGATTGACCCCACGACACTCCAGAGCTACGAGGCGCCTTATGACCGCGTGAGAAAAATGAGGTCGTCCATCTACGTCCTCGGCGCCCTCCTCGGCAAGGTAGGGAGAGCCGTGGTCTCTTTGCCGGGCGGGTGCGTCATTGGCCCGAGACCCATTGACCTCCACGTGAAGGGCCTTACCGAACTCGGTGCCGCAATGGAGAGGCGACATGGTTACCTTTACGCTCAGGCAAAACAACTCCGCGGAAAGAAGATTTTCCTCGGCGGGCCTTTCGGCTCCAGCGTCGGCGCCACTGTCAACGTCATGCTTGCAGCCGTCAAAGCCGAGGGCGTTACCGTCATCGAGAGCGCCGCTTGTGAGCCTGATGTCGCCGACGTTGCCCTTTTCCTTAACAAAATGGGCGCCAGAATCACCGGCGCCGGGACGCCCACTCTGACCATAGAAGGCGTGAGAGAGCTCCACGGAGCCCAACACCAAGTGATGCCAGACCGAATCGAGGCGGGAACCTTCATGATAGCAGCCGCCGCAACCGGCGGGGATGTCACACTCCTTGGCGTCGAGCCACGTCACCTCGAGGCCATAACCGCAAAGCTTAAGGAAGCCAGCGCCGACGTCCTCGAGGAGGAAGGCAAAATCCGTGTCCGTTCCACCGGCATGAGAAGCCCCACCGATGTCACGACTCTTCCCTATCCCGGTTTTCCGACAGACCTTCAGGCGCAGTTCATGACTTTGATGTGCATTACCCCTGGGGTCAGCCGCATCGTCGAGAAAATATATCCGGACCGCTTCATGCACGTCAGCGAGCTTGCACGCCTCGGCGCCAGCATCACCATGGATAGCAATAGCGCTCTCATTCGCGGCGTGGATTCTCTCAGCGGTGCTCCGGTCATGGCTTCCGACCTCAGGGCCAGCGCCGCATTAATCATTGCCGGGTTAATTGCCGAAGGTCAAACCCTCATCCACAGGGTTTACCACATTGACAGAGGTTACGAGGAAATCGAAAACAAACTCGCCAAGCTCGGAGCAAAAATCCGAAGGCTGAGGTCCAACTGAAATTCACATTCCGCAAAGCCAAACGCACTCGCAGCAATGTTTGAGGGACTGACAGAAAGGCTACAGGGCGTCTTCAGAAAGATTGCCGGCTACACGCGCCTCACCGAATCGAACATCGCTGAGGCCGTGCGGGAGGTTCGTCTTGCCCTCCTGGAAGCCGACGTCAACTACAAGGTCGTCAAGGATTTCATCGAGAGGGTCAAGGAAAAGGCCGTCGGCCAGGAAGCCATCCGGGCGGTTCTTCCGGGGCAGCAGTTGATAAAGATTGTTCACGATGAGCTGGTCACCCTCATGGGGGGCGCCGCGAGAGAAATGGAGCTCTCCTCTTCCCCCGCCATAGTTATGCTGGTTGGGTTGCAGGGTTCAGGCAAAACCACCACCGCCGCAAAGCTCGCTCGACGCCTCAGGAAAAAAGGCCGAGCTCCACTTTTAGTGCCCTGCGACACAAAAAGACCCGCGGCTATCGAACAACTCCTCGTTCTCGGCCGCCAGCTCGGTGAAGCAGTGTACGAGCCTCCGGACGCCTCTGACGCCGTGTCCATCGCGTGCAATTCAGTAGAATACGCCATGCACAACTACTTTGATACCGTTGTTCTCGACACCGCAGGCAGGCTTCACATTGACGATGAGCTCATGAACGAGTTGCGGGCCATCAAAGGACGCCTCTCCCCCGGAGAGGTCCTCCTTGTCGCCGACGCTATGACTGGCCAGGACGCCGTCAACATCGCCAGCGCTTTCAATGAAATCCTCGACATAACCGGGGCAATCCTCACAAAGCTCGACGGCGATACACGAGGCGGCGCTGCACTCTCCATCAAGGCTGTTACCGGTAAACCCATAAAGTTCGTCGGCATAGGAGAGAAAGTTGACGACCTGGAGCCTTTTCACCCGGACCGAATGGCATCGCGTATCCTCGGTATGGGGGATGTCGTAACCCTCGTCGAAAAAGCTCAGGAGGCTCTCGACCAACAGGCCGCAGAGAAGCTCCAGCGCAAAATCCGAAAGCACGGCCTCGACCTCGAAGACTATCTCACCCAGACCCAGTCCATACGAAAAATGGGTCCCATCGAGAACGTCCTGAAAATGATTCCGGGTTTCGACCAGCTGAAGGGCCTCGCCCCAGCCGAGAACGAACTGAGAAGGGTCGAGGCCATAATTCAATCCATGACTCCCATGGAAAGGAAGAATCCTCACATACTCGATGCAAGCCGAAAGAGGAGAGTTGCCAAAGGGAGCGGTACCTCGGTCCAGGAGGTCAATAGATTGCTCAAGGCGTTCGAACAGGCCAGAAAAATCATCAATAGGATGGGCAAGTTCCAGAAAGGGGTTATGAGAATGGGAGGTTTCTCATGGCGGTAGTCATAAGGCTCAAACGAATCGGTACACGAAAAAAGCCTTCTTTTCGGGTAGTTGTTGCCGATTCCAGAGGTTCCAGAGATGGAAGAGCGATCGAGGAATTGGGGAGTTACGACCCCAAAAAGGAAACCGAAAAGGTCTCCGTTGATGCAGATAGAGTTAAGTACTGGCTGGCACGGGGCGCTCGCCCCACTGAGAATGCAAAGAGTGTTTTGAAAAATGGCGGCATTCTGGTTTCGAAAAAATAAGAAGAACGATCAGCCTCCTCCCGGCGAGGCGGTTCCGGGCGAACCAACCCCTGATAAAAGCGTTTCCGAGATGAGGGATTTCATCGAGTTCATTGCTAAAAGTCTCGTTGACTATCCCGAAGAGGTTGAGGTCAGGAGAATAGACGGCGAAAAAACGATGGTTTTCGAGCTGAAGGTCAATAAGTCCGACATCGGGAAGATAATCGGCAAGAACGGCAGAACCATCAAAGCCATTCGCACCTTACTGACAACCACCGCAGCCAAGCACGGCCAAAGAGCCGTTCTTGAGATTCTGGAGTAGGACGTTTCGTCGTCTGCCCGGAAGGTTCGGAACGCATCCGGGGCGTCTGGACTCAGCTCTTCCCGCCGCAAGAGCTGAGTCACGCCCAGAATGTAACATTGCGCGCCAAACGGAATCGGGTCCACTCCCGAGGCCGTCGTCCCGCTTACAATCTTGCTCTCTGGCGGAGCCTTGAGGCTCGTCCCGGCCGGGCTTTTCCCCGAAGTTTGCCCCCTGTGCAGTACCCACAGACTGGCCAGCAGCAATGTCCCTTCACCACACCGGCGGCGAGGATTTCTCCGCCGGGAATGTCCCCGGATACCTCCGATTCTCGCGCCGCTAAAGCGAGGTCCGCCTCCGCTCTTTTTCTCTGGCCAACTCCCGGTAAAGATTTCGCTTTTCTACACCTGTCGCGGAAGCAATTGCTTCTCTTGCCCCTTCCACGATCAGCACGATCTCCCCTTTCACCCTTTTCTCCTGCAATCTCGCCATTGCCTCGGAAAGGGAAGTTCTGATTACCTCCTCGTGGATCTTGGTCAGCTCCCTCGCGATTTCGACTTTCCGGTCGCCGAAAGCCGCCTCCATGTCTGCGAGCGATTTCGCCAGCCGGTTTGCAGTCTCGAAAAAGACCATTGTCCGTTCCTCGTCCTTCATGCCGGCGAACTTTTTCCTTCTTGCGGTCTCCCGCCGCGGGATAAAGCCGCAGAACACGAACTCCTCCTTTGGAAGACACGATACTGAAAGCGCCGCAGTTATCGCAGAGGGACCGGGGATGACCTCAACTCTGACCTCGTTTTCAACCGCCGCCTGCACCAGCCTCGCTCCCGGGTCGGAGATTCCGGGAGTTCCGGCATTCGAGACCAGCGCGACCGATTTCCCCAAACGCAGAGCTTCCAGCAATTCCACCGTTCTCTTAGCCTCGTTGAACTTGTGGTAGCTCACGAGGTGACTCGGTGTGATTCCGTGCCTGGTGAGGAGAAACCGGGTCTTACGAGTATCCTCGCAGGCGATGAAGTCAACCCCCTTGAGTATCCTGATCGCCCGCAGCGACGTGTCCTCCAGGTTCCCTATCGGCGTGGCCACCACGAACAAGACGGCTTCTCCTGTCATGCTTTCTCCTCTCCGGGGTGGAATGCTTTTGCCATCTCGACTCTCTCCTTCAGCGATGGTGCTCCGGAAATCAGACGAATAACGCGAGGCGGCTCTGGGTCAATGAGGTTCAGCTCGGCGAGTTTCCCCAGCGCGGTTGAGAAGGCCTGCGGTTTCCCGGTGAGCCTGAGCGCGAAGGCATCGGCACTCCTTTCCATACGCCGCGAGATAATTCCCGAAATCGGAGAAGTCAGCACACCGAACGCGAGCAGGAAAAAGAGGAGCAGAGGAAAAGCTGCGATGTCCGCCGCCTCTCTTATGCCAAACCCTGCGTACCACGGCGAAAACAGGCTCAACCCGACGTGAGCGAAGAGAAGCGCAGAAGCTGTCCAGACGAAGTTGGAGAAAAGCGAGCTCGACAGGTGAAAGCACCGGTCGTGTCCCAGTTCATGCGCAACGATGCTTTCCAGCTCTTCTTCCGAAAAGGCATCCAGAAGTGTATCGGTCAGGAAGATTGCCTTCTTTCTTCCAAGGCCCCCGATCATTGCGTTGGCGCAGGGGCTATCTCGCTTTAGCTTAACCTCGAGGAACGTACTGATTTTTGAGCCTGCTTTTTCTGCAAGATTTTTCAGCTTCTGGCGGAGGTCGTCTCCGCCAAGAGGAGTGAGGCGGTGCCGAAGAGAGACTAACTTTTGGAGCAGAACGCGCCGAAAGAGGGCATCCCCGCCGAGCGTGACCAGGGCCGCAGCCAGCCACCACCACCGACCCGCTCCGAAGAAGGACATGTACACAACGAAAAAGAACGATACCCCCAACACCATTGCAAGGGCTGATTCCGTCGCGAGAGAACAAAGCCATCTGGCGGTGCTTTTCCGAGAAAGCCCATACCTCACCTCAGCCTTCCAACGTAACCAGTCCGAAGGCAAACTGATGACCGTGTACCCCACTATCACCGCGGCAAGGTAAACGGGAGCGACGGCAAAGATGCTCATGGACACGTTCTTCTCCAACCACGTTCGGAGAAAAGTGGAAGCCCCCGAGAAAAGGAGCAGCCCGATCCATACAAGCGCGAGAACGACTTTCGGGATAGCGAAACGGAAGCACACCCGCCCCCACGACCTCGCTTTATCCTCCCAGCTTGTCCGAAGTCGTTGGGTGACCACGTTTGCACCTCCCGGCGGCTGAAGGACTGAAGATGTCGTCCCTCATGCGGCTCCCGCGCGTGAGCCCACTACGGGGGATGATCGCTGGCACTACGCATGCGTTTTTTCCGTGGCCCCGGGTTGCGCGCTAAAAACGATACGAGATCTTCGCCGCAGCACCCAAGGTGTCCCTGTATTTCATGGAGCTGTGTGCGTTAATTACAGCCCCAACTATCAGGCTCCCACCACCCGAAAATCTCCACACAATCCCGGGAACGATATCGTGGGAATCACCCTCGCTGCCCAGTGAGGTGAAGTTATATTCGGCCATCGGCCAGAATTTCTTGGTGGGCGTCAATAAAATGGCTGCGTTCACCTCTCGAACATCGGAGCCGTCTTGGAAGGTGTACCCCGGATTGAAATGCACGCTGTAATACTTCCAGGTCTTCGAGACTTCCGCCGTGAACTTCGCCGCATCGCGGGAGGAGCCCAACTTACGGTCGGTGTCTCCGGTGGGCATGTAATACCAGGCATCAACCGAAACGGCCGGAACGTACTTGCTTTCCCGAATACAGTTCCATTTCTCAAATAAGAAGACATTTCCGAAGCCCCGGCTGTTGGCGACCTTGCCCGCGATGTCAATATCGTTCCATAGATAGGGTATGCCGAGCGCTACATGATGATGCCTTGCCCAGCCGTACTTCACGGTTAGCGTGGTTTTCAGCTTTCTGTTCTCGTCGCCCCACGCGAGGTCACGGTAATCCCCGTCCTTCCCCATAACCTGGTCGTAATCAATGTGTTGTGCAGTCAAGGAAGAGCTGATGCGAGCCTTCCCGACTGTTCTTGCAGTTCGCGTCTTTGTGAGAAAGCTATCGGGGCAAGGATGAATCAGCGATTTTTCCTCGGAGTCCGCCACTGCTGGGGCCTTTTTGCCCGGCTCAGATTCCCCGGCGAACAGGCGAAGACACGCCGGGAACCCCGCCGCCAGTAACATCAGCATAATCTCCGCCCTGATCGGCTTCATGTTGCAGCTGCGGCCTCGGCTTCTTCGCTCTGGGTCAGCTTTCCGCCTTGAATACGAGCTCTTTGAGCCTCATGAGGCGGTTGATGTTTGACCGCTCCAACTCGGACAGTTTCATCTCGATGTTTTTAATCGTCTCAGCAATATTAGGAATCAGGACAAATTCCAGGGCATTTACACGCCGACGCGTCCTTTCGATTTCCTCCGAAAGGATGACAATTGTCTTCTCGACGTTGACAAGTTCTATCATCAGGGGGACTGCTTCCGAAAGGGTCTTGAGGGCACCGTCGAGCTCCGAGGGGGTGCTTGCCAGACCATAAGTGAAAGGGTCAGGCTGGCTTTCCAATTTGAGGTTTGGGACACGAACATTCAGCAGGCGCGTGACTTCCACCTTCAGCTTCAGCTCCCCCGCCGGATAGGTCAAAACCCCTTCGAGGAACTTTTCCGACGTCACCAGCCGGCAAAGCTCAAATCTTCGCATCGCCTCGTCAATCCTATCCTGCACCTCCTTTCTCAGTTCCCTGGCCCGGTCAACGAACCGCAGGAAAAACCTCATCAACTGCTCCTGCTTGTCCTGGAGGAGCTTGTGGCCGCGTTCAGCCAGCGCAAGCCTCTTCTTCAGCTTCAGCAACTCCATTCGGTTAGGGTTGACATTAAGCCTCATCGCTCTGCCTGCTTCCGATGTAACTCCGTACCGCCAGCGTCCCGTCCCCGAGACTGCCGCCCGGAGCGCAGGGTTGCAATTCTGCGAAGTTCCTGCCCTCTGCGCGTTTGCGACTCTGCGTTTACTCTTATCTTCTCTTTAACGCGGAGACGCAGAGCCGCAGAGAAAGCGATGTCCCTGGCCTTGTCGGCCGAAATCGTAGCGCCAGCGTCTCGCTGGCTGTCCTGCGGGCGGAGCCGCGTCCGCAGCGGGGGCGGGACGCCCCCCATACAGTCCCGCCGGAGCCCGGAAGGGCAGCGTTACATCTCCGCCGTCTCTCCCCGGGCTTCAGGAGCAACCTCATAGTACTTCTTTAGGTTGTCCTCGTGGACTCTCTTCAATTCCTCGTTCGGCAGCATCCGCAGCAACTTCCAGCCGAGGTCGAGAGTCTCCCGGATGGTTCGGCGGGTGGTCTCCCCTTGCCGGACGAACTCTTCCTCGAATCGGTCCGCGAACTTGATGTAAAGCCTGTCCAACTCCGTCAGCGCTGCTTCCCCGAGGATGACCGCCAGTTCCTTGGCTTCCCTCCCCTTAGCGTAGGACGCGAAGAGCTGATTGAGCGCGTCCGCGTGGTCCTCGCGAGTCTTCCCCTTGCCGATTCCTTTGTCCTTCAGACGCGACAGAGAAGGCAGCACGTCAATCGGCGGGTAAATGCCCTTGCGATGAAGCTCCCGGCTCAGCATCACCTGCCCTTCGGTGATGTAGCCGGTCAGATCGGGCACCGGATGCGTCTTATCATCCTCCGGCATTGATAGTATCGGCATCAGTGTGATTGAGCCGGTTTTCTCCTTGATCCTTCCTGCACGCTCGTACACCGTCGCTAAGTCTGTGTACATGTATCCGGGGTAGCCACGCCGACCGGGGATTTCCTTGCGAGCCGCTGAGACTTCCCGCAGGGCTTCGCAGTAAACCGTCATGTCCATCAGAATCACAAGAACGTGCATCTCCAACTCGAACGCGAGATATTCCGCAGCCGTCAAAGCCATTCGCGGTGTGGCCAGCCTTTCCACGGCGGGGTCGTCCGAAAGATTCACGAAAAGAACCGCTCGCTCGATCGCACCTGTCCTCTCGAAATCCGTGATGAAGAAGTTCGCCTCCTCGAAAGTGATCCCCATCGCTCCAAAGCAAACGGCAAACCTCTCCTCCTTTCCGAGCACTCGCGCCTGGCGAGCAACCTGTGCGGCAATTTTCGGATGCGGTAGACCCGAACCCGAGAAAATCGGGAGCTTCTGCCCACGCACCAGGGTGTTCATCCCGTCTATCGCGGAAATCCCTGTTTCGATGAACTCAACCGGATATGCCCGCGAAGTCGGGTTGAGCGGATTGCCGTTGATGTCGAGTTTCTTCTCCGGAATGACCGGAGGTGCACCGTCCTTTGGCCGCCCCGCACCGTCAAAGACCCGTCCCAAGATGTCCGGACTCACCGCAAGCTCTAACCCTCGCCCCAGAAACTTCACTTTCGTGCTGCCGATGTCAATGCCGCTTGTCCCTTCGTAGACCTGCACCAAAGCCATCATCTCCGAGATTTCCAGCACACGCCCACGCCTCATGCTCCCATCGCCGAGCTGCACCTCGCAAAGCTCGTCGTATTTCACATCGTTAATCTTTTCAACGACCAGCAAGGGCCCGCTGATCTGCGCTATGGTGCGGTATTCCTTGAGCACCTTTACCTCCCTCTATTTCTTCTCCTTCCTTTTCTCTCGGGTCCAACCATGTACCGCCGCCGTCTCGTCCCGCCGCGGCCCCGCCAAGGCGGGGTGGGCATCTTGCCCACGGGACAGCCGCCCGGAGGGCAGCATTACGCTCCTTTTTCAGTTTTTCCTTCGCCCCGGCGGGGTTGTTCTCCTCCCTCTCCTTTCGCCGCCCCCAATTTTTCGACCTCCTCTTTGATTCGCGCCGTTATCGCCTCAATTTGGTCCAGTTTCTCTTCTTCAATGAACTTGGCTCGACTGATTTCCTGCCGCACCGGGAGAGACGTGATTTCCTTCAGTTCGACTTCCTGCTCAACGAGGTTCTTGGAATGGCGATAAAACTCGATGATGGTTCTTAGAAGATGATACTGCTTCTCTATGGAGCTGTAAGTGTCCGTCTCATCGAAGGCATTTTGATGCAGAAAATCCTCCCGGATTGACCTTGCCGCCTCCAGGACAAGCCGGTCTTGAGGAGAAAGCGAGTCCGCCCCCACCAGCCGAGCTATTTCCGCAAGTTCATCTTCAAGCTCCAGCAGCCGCATCGCCTCCATCCTGACCCGGGTGAAGTCCTCGTGCACCTCTCCCCCGAAGTACTCCGCAAGATGCTCCAAGTATAGCGAGTAACTTAGAAGCCAGTTGATTGCAGGAAAGTGACGCATGTTCGCCAGCTTGTCCTCCAGACCCCAGAAAACTTTCACCACTCGCAGCGTCGCCTGAACCACAGGGTCTGACAAGTCCCCGCCCGGCGGAGACACCGCTCCCACAATGCTCAGAGTAGCCTCTCGCTGGGGCTTCCCGAGGCATTTGACTCTCCCGGCTCTTTCGTAGAAATCCGCAATGCGATACCCGAGGTATGCCGGATACCCTTCCTCCCCCGGCATTTCCTCCAGTCTGCCGGAGATTTCGCGCAGGGCTTCCGCCCAGCGGGACGTGGAATCGGCCATAACCGCAACGTGGTAGCCCATGTCCCGGTAGTACTCCGCCATGGTGACCCCTGTGTAAACGCTTGCTTCCCTGGCGGCGACCGGCATGTTCGAGGTGTTTGCGATGAGAATCGTGCGCTGCATCAGCGTTTCCTTGGTTCGCGGGTCTTTCAGCTCAGGGAACGAAAGGAGGACATCCGCCATCTCATTCCCTCGCTCTCCACAGCCGATATAGACGATGATGTCCGCATTCGACCACTTCGCGAGCTGGTGCTGGATGACCGTTTTGCCGCTGCCGAACGGACCAGGAACGCACGCGGTCCCTCCCTTCGCGATTGGAAACAGAGTGTCAATCACCCTCTGGCCGGTGATCAGCGGCTCTCTCGGCGCCAATCGCCCTTCCACCGGACGGTTGCTTCTGACAGGCCACCTCTGCACCATTGACACCGACACGCTGCCGTCTTTCGTCTTTATCCGGCAGATTTCCTCCTCAATTGTGAACTCCCCTTCGCGGACCTCTTCGACACTTCCTTCTATCCCCGGAGGAACCATCACCCGGTGCACTACTACGGGACTTTCCGGCACTTCCCCGAGAATGTCCCCGCCCACAACGCTATCGCCTTTTTTGACCGACGCCTTGAACACCCATTTCCTTTCTTTGTCCAGGGCCGGCAGTTCCAGCCCTTTCTGGATGTAATTGCCGACCTCTCCCCGTATCACCTCCAAAGGCCTCTGGATGCCGTCGAATATCCCGCCTATGAGCCCCGGACCAAGCTCCGCCGAAAGCGGCTCGCCCGTTGACACAACCGGCTCCGGCGGCCCTATCCCGGCGGTCTCTTCGTAAACCTGGATGAAAGCCTGGTCCCCTTTCAGCCCGATGATCTCGCCGATGAGTCCTTTCTCGCCAACCCGGACAACATCGTACATCTTCGCGCCTCGCATTCCCTTGGCGACCACCAGAGGCCCGGACACACGCGAGATTTTTCCCTCAGTGCGAACCGTACCGCTCGCAGCGGTCACTTTCCCTTCCTGAGCCATCAGATTTCAGCCCCTACCGCCTTGATTGTCGCTCGCCTGATTCTTTCCGCGGCAAGCCCAATTCCCGGCTGTTTTTCCGGTATCAGGATAACAGCCGGAAGAGGTTTCAGATAATAAGGCTCGAGCAAGCTTTTTAACTCGACAGCGAGCTCTTCCGAAACAAAAATGGCGGAGTATCCCGCCGCCGCAATTCTATCCCATACCTCCCTCGCGCCCCGCCAAGGCGGGGTGACCCCAAAAGTATCGAATCCCAGCGACCGAAAAGCCAGCGCCCCTTCCCTCGTCCCAAGAAATGCAACAGGAGACCTTCGCGTCAATTCTTTTTCCTCAGGCATAGCTCGTCCTCAATACTTCTCGCAGTGAATCGGAGGAGAGGGCCTTCTCCTTTCCGTGGAGGATTGTTCTCAACCTCGTTACCTCGTTTTCCTTCCCTGCGATGTAGCCCACCAACGGCTCAAGACCGAAGCAGAATTTTTTGGTCTCCCGAATGAACTCAACAAGGAAATCGTCCGCCAACCTATCCAGCCGGAGGCTGGAAAGAGCCTTCCTCGACTGATACGCGCTCAGAGCCTCCCGCAGCATTTTCCGATATGCGTCGTCGGGAACTTTAGGGATCAGGTCCCCCATGGGTCCCTCAAAATTCGCGACGAAAAAACCCACCTCTACGGTTCCCCCCGGCAGAAGGTTCTCAGTTAGTTTCTCCTCAGGCCACTCCATCGCCTTAACCCGCCATAACGTCCGCAGGTTGATTAGGTCAATCGTCCTGCGAGCATACTCTTCCAGAAAGGGGTTTACGCTCAGGTTCTTCACGAAAAGTCGGTAGTATAGCCTGTCCAGAATTCCTTCTATTTCTACCGGACTCCCGCTTTCCTCCGCAGCGGACACCGCCTCCAACATCGCCTCTCCGGCAAAGGGGTCAACTCCGGAATCAATAGTTTTCTCGTCAAGAATGCGAGCGAGCTGCTCCATCGTCAGGAAACCGACCGTTGAGAGGCCCTGCGGCTCCGCTTTAGAAAGCCTTGCCTTCAACAACACCTTGAGATTGTGGAAATCGTATTTAAGTCGAAGGGTCTTCACCACCGTGCTTCCGAGCGAAAGCTCGCAGACAAGCTCGTAGACTCGTCTCAGTTGCTCGTCGAGGATTTCTTCCGGCTCCCTGTCGCCGGCGGCAACAATCTCGGCGTAGTCGGGGAACTCACCAAGGGCGCGAAGTACCTCGGCCTGCGTTTCCTCCTCGAGCAGCCCCGCCATGGCGGGGCCGGAGATCAACTTGGCTTCCAGGGCCTTCACGCGGCCGACGGCATAAGTGTAGCGGGTGTCGGTCCCCGGTTTCGTCGCCTCTCTTCTTTCCTTCATTTCTTCTCTCCGAACAAGATTCCCGCGACTTCCGATTGCAGCTCATCCTTGAGATGCGAGAGGAGAGTCCCGAACGAACAGTCCACCTCCACATCCTCGGTCCTCAAGACAAAACCCCCGCGGATACTCGCCAGGGTGCCGTCCAACTTCAGTTCCCCTTTCTTTCCCGTTTTCTTCAGTTCCCCGTTGATGCGGTCAATGAATTCCCCATCAATCCTCTTTTCATCATCGGGCGAGATCAATACGCGCTCCTCGCCGCTCCACACAAGATTCAACAACATTTCCCCGATGACAGCCCCGTACTCTTCATCGGGCAGGTTCACAAGTTCTTCAAGGGCTTCCCGAAAGCAATCCTCCATGAGCTTTTGCTTCTCTTTGAGAACCTCCTTGCGGCGCTCCAACTCCGCCGAGACCGAGGCTCTCCGCCTCTCCAGCTCCGCCTTTTCTTCCGCCTCCCGGACGATTCTCTCGCCAATCTCTTTTGCCTGCGACTCGGCCTTCGATATGATTTCCTGGCGCTTGAGATGTCCTTCCTCCTTGACACCCCTCACATTTTCTTCGGCATTCTTTGCGATTTTTTCAAGGATGCCTTCAAGCGCCATTTTTCAGCCCTTCGCCCTAACTTCTATCACTTGACCCTAAGCGCGCCCGCCAGGGCCGCAGACGACCCGTCAGGGTTCTTTACGCGTACATGCCATCTGGTCGGCGCTCCTCTTGGGATAACCGTCGCTGTGATGGTGTGAGAGTCAATTACGGCAACTTTCTGGACCCTCGGCGACAGCTTGCGAGCTGTCGCCGACAAAGCCTCGCCTTTTTCGAAGATAACCTCTGCATTCTCCATGAAGCCGCTCCCGTTAATCTCAACGTCTCCAACCCGCGTGACCTCGATTGACTTTGGAGTGATGCTATCAACTGTCATGCCACCAATCCCTTGAATCAGCAAGAACCCAGCCACCAACCCCAGAATAGCGTAAATCTCGACGAACACCGGCAGAACAATAGCTCTCCCCAACGCCTCCGGCCTCTTTGCCACAACGCCTATGGACCCAACCGAAACTTTTCCCTGGTGGATAGCAGAGATGCACTCCACGAAGCTCACCACCAGGCAGAGAGCAAGAAGCTGCCATCCTTGATGTGGCGTCGGAACCGTGACTGCTCCCAATAGATTGAGCTTGTTTATGACCAAAAAGCCGACTACAAAGCCATAAAACCCTTGCGTCCCCGGCAGGCCGACCGGGATGATCATTTTGCCGAACTTCTCCGGGTCCTCGCTGATCACCCCGGCTGCCGCCTGTCCTGCCAGGGCCACGCCGATAGCCGAACCGATTCCCGAGATCGTCATTACCAAAGCGGCGCCGGCTATCGCCAAAATCAAGCCGAGTTCCATATCTCACCTCCTCTCCGTCCCGCCGCGGCCCCGCCAAGGCGGGGTGGGCATCCTGCCCGCAATTCCGGGGGGCGAGACGCCCCCCATACAGCCGCCCGCAGGGCAGCGTTATACTCTCCTCATTCTTCGATAACTGTGAATTTATTCTCGATTGATAAGGGCTGGAAGGGTTTCCCTGTGCTCCTGAAGAACTTTGAGAAGAACTCCACAAATTGCAGCCTTATGGGATGAACGAACGCTCCCAGCGTATTCACTAAAAGAGTCAGCACGTGCCCCACAAGGATGATGAACACGGCCAAAACAGCCCCAGCAACTGGTACAAGCTTCCCGACGGTGGCGGCTATCAGATTCACCGTGGAGGCCATTGCTGCGGTGACAAGGCCCAATGCCCAGAGCCGCGAGTAGGAAAGTATGTCGCTCAAGTATCCGGTTGCCGCCGTGTATAAAGAGAGGATGCCGAAGCCAACTTTTCCGGCGACGGAACGCTCCTGCCTTCCATGAGCTATGAGAATAAAAAACGCCCCGGCGCTTACCAGCGCGAGGGAAGGGTTCAAGGCCTGAGGGGATAAGGTTTTGAGGAAGGCCAGGCCGATGCCCGTCAAACCGGCGAGAAGCAGAAAAATAGGCACCTGGTCCAGAAGAACGGCAAGGTATTGCTTGCGCCTGATGTTGCCATACGCGGCCACGGCGTAGCCAGTCCATATCTGCACGATCCCGAGAATGAGGGCGACGTTAAGCACGGCCGTGGGGTTCTCCTGGGGGTTAACCCAGATCGCCGGGATGCTAACGCCAAAGGCGTACATAGAGAAGTCGCCCAGCCACCCGCTGGTGAGGACGCCAACTACCATCGTGGAGATTCCGCAATACAGCAGCAGGCGGAAAAACCTCTTTCCCTGCAAGCCCATTTCGAATTTCTTAAGAGCGAAGAGGGAAGCCGCAACCAGAACAAGACCATAAATCGCATCGCCGAGGCAGTAGCCGAAGAACACGAAGAAAAATGGCGCCAGGAACGGCGTAGGGTCAACATCCTCGTAACCGGGGTAGCCATACATCCGCGTCAGGAATTCAAAAGGTCTGACAGCTTCCCTGTTGTCCAGCACGACGGGAAGAACGTCATCAGGCGACGGCTCGGAGATGTAAACGCCGACGGTATCGAAGCGCTTCTGAAGCTTCTTCTGCGCCGCGGAGGCTTCTTCCTCTCTTATCCACCCCTGGAGGAAGAAAGTCTGGCTGCTGTACAGAAGCCGCTCCTTTGCGCTCTCTCTTCTCTCCATGTTCGAGAAATAATCGAGGAGGGCCGCCACCTTCTTTTCCTCAGACAGAAGACTTTTTGCATCCTCCAGCACGGCGAGACGCTCCGATTGAAGCCGTTGCTCTTCCAAAGCTATCTCCTCGAGCACTTCCTCGACCCTCCCCTCCATTCGCGGCAAGCGGTGAACCGACAACTCATGCTGTCGCAGCAGCTCCGTGACTTCCTCTTCGGCTGCCTTGAGGTAAGCTATAAAAACATAGATGCCTGTCTGGTCCTCCCCCACCACCTCCACATGCGCCTGCGGGCTGGACTCCAGGAGCTCCCTCAGTGCCGGAAAGTTCTTCTGCCGAACGATGCCGAGGACGCCTGAAGTCAGCTCAGTCTCTCCGATGGCATCCAGCGAAACATCAAGGCCAACCCATGGCAAAAGCTCCTTGCTCCTGCTGTCAAGCTCCGCTTGCTTCTTCTCGATGCCCTTCAGAGATGATTCGACCTCTCGGCATCGAACGTAAAGGGACTCGTAATCGAAATTGTCGAGCAGTTCGAGAAGCTCTCGCCGCCGCACCACCGGCTTGGGCGCAAGAGCAGACCTCTTCGTCTCGCTGAGAGTCTCAAAGAAGGACATCAGCCACGAAAGCTTCTCCGCAGCCTCGCTCACCTCTTTGTAGCGCACTGCCCCCAGCCCGAAGGAGAAATCCTTGTAGTCCTCGTTCTTCTCCGTCAGGTCAATGACCTCCACTCTCCCTTCCTGCTGGAGAAACCCAAGGACACCGTCTCGCTCTGAGCTATGCCCCAGAATCTCGATCTTCTTCAGCGTCGCGATTGCCATTGGGCGACAAACTTCTCCTTGATGAAGCGCACCGCTTCCTTCCTGTTCTGCTCCGCTCTTCCCTGAAGTCCTTCCTTCTCTTTCTCGGTTTTCTCCCGCATTTCCTGTACGAGCTTCTCGTTTTCTTTTTGCGACTCGGAGAACATAGCCCTGGCCTGCTCTCGGCTCTCCGTCTCGGCTTTTTTTACGATTTCCTCCACCTCTTTCCTGGCCTGAGCCAGGTCCGCAACCAGTGCCTCCCTGGCCTTTTCTACCAGACTCCGAGCCTCCTCCTCTGCCTGCTGAATTTTCTTCAACGCTTCCTTAACCATCCTCTGCTCCCTGTAGGAGGGGTAGCCCCCCCTACCGCCCCCCTGGCGCTTTCTGATGCCACGTCTCTCCATATTTCCCGCAGGCACCAGGCGCGGTGCCTCAGTTAAAGGCCCCTGCCTTGAGAAACAGACGGCATCAAACGCCGAGTCGAAGAGGCGCCGAGTACGGGTTTCTCTGCGCCTTTGCGTCGGTCACTCTTCGCCATAGAAGCCTCAGAAAAACTGCAAGAGCGCGTGATTGTACCATACTCGCAGAAGAACTGGGAATGCGCTTACCCCGCCGACGGCGCGCATGCGGATTTCGCCCCCGCCACCCCTCGTGTGGCTAACCTCTGCCGCGTGCAGAACGATCAACGATCGAGGCGGATGTTCAGAAGGTCGAGAATCCTGTTGAGGTCCGAGTCCGAATAGAACTCAATCTCTATTTTTCCAGTCCTTCTCCCCCGCACTATTCTGACCTTCGTGCCGAGAATTTCTTGCATCTGCTCCTCGACGGCCCTGGTCTCCTCGTCGCCCACTACCTTCGGGGGTCTGGCTCGAGCAGCCCCGCCTTGGCGGGGTCTCCTTCTTGCGGCAGCCCTTTCACATTGCCGCACCGATAAGCCCTTTGCCACTACTTCCAGGGCGAGGACGCGCTGCTCCGAAGGGTCATCCAGCGCCAGAAGCGCCCGAGCATGCCCGAAGCTCAATTTCTCCTGCCGGATAAGCTCCTTCACCTCCTCTGGAAGCGACAGAATCCGCACGTAATTCGCGATGCTCGCCCTGTCCTTGCCAATTCGCGTCGCGACCTCCTGCTGGCTGAGGGAGAATTCTTCCATGAGGCGACTGAGGGCCGCGGCCCGGTCCAGCGGATTGAGGTCATCCCTCTGGATGTTCTCTATTAGCCCTATTTGAATGGCTTCTGCGTCAGTTGCCTGAACCACTATCGCGGGGATTGCGCGCCGCCCCGCCATTTCCGCTGCCCGCAGCCTCCGCTCCCCTGCGACGACCTCGTATCCTCCCTCCACAGCCCGCACCACAATTGGCTGGATAAGCCCCCTCTGCGCAATGGAGCGAGCAAGCTCCGAGAGTTTTTCCCGGTCGAACGTTGTCCGGGGTTGAAAAGCGCTCTTCTTGATCTCCGATATTCGAATGTTAACCACCCCGGGCGCCGACGGAGGCCTGCTGACCATCTCTTCAGGGATGATTGCATTCAGACCTTTCCCCAGAGCCTGTTTCTTCATCTGCCACCTCCTTGTGAGGAACACCTTTTCACCTCTCTCAGCATACGGGAAGCGGGTCCAACCGGTCAACAAGAATAGTCCACTCCTCTTTTCATGGGGCCACGGCGACTCCGCGCCTTCGCGCCTCTGCGTTTCATCGTATCTTCCTTTTAACGCAGAGAGGCAAAGGGAACGACTGCCCGCTCCGGCTTTTGGTAGGCGAGTCGCGGGTTCATCCCACGCTGCGGTGCCCGCAAAGACCTCCATCAGCCCGGGGGTTTTCCCGCCGGCGAGTGGACAGGGCAGGACTGGCCGGCAGCGAGAAATGCCACAGACCCCGGAACCACCGCGTGAATCCCGTTGTTACCTTCGGTCTCCGCGTGCTATAATATTGTTCAGGGAACAGAGCGGCCAAGAAAATCCCCTGGCGACCGAATCTGAAGCTGTACCGCCGGCATCTTGCCGGCTGTCCTGCGGGGATCCTCCCCGCAGCGGGGGCGAGACGCCCCCGACACAGCCGCCCGGAGGGCAGCGTTACCTTTGCCTGAAAGAGAAGATAGCAGTAAAGACAAGATAGCACGAAAGGAAGACGCGTTTTTCACCGAGAGATTCTCCCGTGCGGCGACTAATCGCAGTTACATCGTCTGGTTTGTTCCTTTTTCTCAAGCCCTCATTCGGACTGGAGTATCCGTTCATCTCCGTGGATATACTCGGCAGCGATTTCACTTCCGGCAGCACAACCTACCACCCTTCCGCAGATACCTATACAGTAACCGCTGACGGACACGATATATGGGATACCGAGGATGATTTCCGATTCCTCTATGTGGAGATGTCCGGGAATTTCTCCCTCTCCGTGCGAGTGGACAACCCCGCCGGCTTGTGGCCGCATTCCTGGTCAAAAGCCGGCATCATGGTCCGCCAGGACTTGTCCCCCGGCTCAAAAGACGTTTACCTTGTTGCCACGCGCGATAAGGGCGTCGCCTTCCAGTGGAGAGATAACCCGAATCTCCCGGCATCCTGGACCGGAACCTCTGAGCCAGCTCATCCCCTCTCTTATCCGGTCTGGCTGCGAATCGTCCGCAATGGGGATACCTTCACGGGGTGGTTCAGCACCGACGGCAGATCCTGGGCAAATCCTTCTCAGAATAGCCACGCCCTTCCCATGACCGACCCTGTCCTCGTCGGCATCTGTCTCACCAGCCACCTCAGCGGCGTCCTCGCCACAGCGACCTTTGGCGATTTTCACATACCGAAGCTGGAAACCTCCACCGTCGCCATCCCCCCTCCCGACCAAACCTGCCGTGAAGGAGAAACCGTCCTTCTCGACGGCAAAAGGTCCTGGAACGCCACGTCTTTTCGGTGGGAGCAAATTGTCATCGGCGACGAGCCGTCCGTCGTTGTGAAGAACCCCAGCCAGCCCGTCGCAAAATTCATCGCCCCGCAGCTCGACATCGCTTCAATCCTGACGTTCCGATTGACGGTCTACGGCCCTGCTGGAAATGACTCAGCTCTGACCCGCGTCGTCGTCAAAGCGAATAACGCCCCCATGGTCGCACCCGCCAACCTGAGGTCCGAGCTTGGCAACCTCTCCGTCAGATTATCATGGGACGGAATCTTCGACGCCGATTACTACCTCCTGAAAAGGGCCGAGCAGCCTCCCGGAGGAGAAAAATCTCCCTACCAAACAATCAGACCATGCGTCAGAGACACCTCAGTTGTGGACGCATATCTCGAAGAAGGCACAAGATATTTCTACCTCGTCGTTGGCAGGAACTCCTTTCCTCCTTACGAAGGCCCGGCTTCCGAGGAGATTTCTATTGAGGGGATGCCGAATCTCGCTTTTCGTGCCGATGCTACTCCCATCGCTCTTGTGACGACGCCGACCGGCGGCGGATTGAAAAACCTTAACGCCATTATGAACGGCATTGCTCAGGAGAGTTACGATACCTATGACGACTACCAATCCCTTGAGGAAGATTGGTTCGGATACCGCTGGCAGGAGCCCCTCTACTTCGACCACATCGTCTATTACGAAGGGCGCCATTTCCACGACGGCGGATGGTGGACGGCTCTCACCGTCCAGTTCAGCGACGATGCCATCACCTGGAAAAACGCCCCAAACGTCCACATAACCCCGCCCTACGATTTCGCCGATTCTCGTGCCGGCCGCAAGCCTTACTCCAGATTCGATATAAGCTTCAAGCCGGTCAGGGCCAGGAGAATTAGAATCTATGGCTCTCCCGGCGGCGTCGCCGGTTTCACCTCCATCGCCGAACTGGAAGTCTATGGTAACCAGAGGCGAGACCCTCTCATGGTCTACGGGGTGGACCGGACCGTTGACGAGAGAGCCACAGCCCTTCTCGACGGAAGCTACTCCTTTTCGAGGCGAGGCCCTGTGACGAACTACCGCTGGGAGCAAACCGGGGTCTCCCCCGCCGTTACCATTCAGGACGCCAACGCTCCTATCGCTAAGTTCGATGCCCCGGGAGTTGACCACGACACCCTCCTCACCTTTACCCTCACCGCCGGCGATGAAACCGACGAGAAAACCGATGAAATCTTTGTCCTGGTCCGCAACCTTACCACTACTGCCGAGGCCGGTTCGGAAATCACCGCCATCGAGGGCACCCGCGTTGAACTGAATGGCGCCGCATCTGCTACCACCTCCGGTCAATTGGTCCACATGTGGACACAACTAAGCGGCCCTGCCGTGGTTCTGTCTGACCCTTACTCGCGCGAGGCAACATTCACTGCTCCTTTCATATGGAGATTCTCCGAGAAGCTTGTCTTTCAGCTCGTGGTTGATGACGGCTTGGGGCGCCTCGACAGCATCAGCACCGACAATGTCTCCGTGCGCGTCAGGAGCGCTCTGAACAACATGCCGCACGTCGAAAAATCCGGCCTGCTGGTGATCGAGGCCGAAAACTACACTTCCCTCAACCGCAACAAAGATGACCGCGGTGCTTGGCGCGCCTGTGAAGGAGAGCCCGCCTACGTGGAAGTCCCGGACATCTCCGGCGTCGGCGGCACCAGACCCTGGGAGCAGGGCGCCGAAATCACCTACGATATAAAGATACGCCGCCCCGGTGGCTACTACTTCAAGCTTCGCAGATTCGTCCCCCACGGCGCAGGCCTCGACGGAGAAAAAAACAACTCCTGTCGCGTTGGCATCAACGGTACGGAACTCATACAGGAGTTCGATAATGCCAGCAACTACAACTCATGGCTCTGGACTCCCTCCCGCTACCTCTCTTTTTTGGACGCCGGGAATTACTCCCTCAACATCCGCTGCCGCGAAGATGGATACCGCATAGACCGAATTGTTCTTTACCAACCGGGCGCCATAGCGATTCCCGCCGATTGGTCCTCAGAAGTCGGTCCCCTTGAAAGCAGCCCCGAAACCGAAATCGTCTCTTGCCGCGCCTTTGGCGCGGCGTATTACACTCCCGGCACAACCCACCCTGTCTCCCTTCGCATTGACGTCAACACACCTTCTGTCCCCGACACCCTGTCGGTGAGCGAATTCTTTCCGCCCTCTCTCTCAGTTCCCGACCCTGCTGGAGGAGATACGACTGTCCCCGGCCGTCTTACCTGGACCTTCACCTCCTCCGAAATATCCAACCGCACCCTTACCTACCTTCTCCTCATTCCCAAGAATACGAAAGGCCCCCTCCAATTCAGTGGGCATCTATACTACGGCGATGCCCAGGAAAAGCAAATCGCCGGTCAGTCAATCCTGTACCCACTTCCTCCCCCTCCATCCGGCATCAACGTGGAAATCCTTGTTGATGCCACTGTCACCTGGCTTCCCAGCGGTGATAGCAGTGTCATCGCATATCATGTCTACCGCAGCAGCGATGGGCACAACTGGACCGACATCTCCGGCCCCTGCCAGCAGCCCCCTTTCGTTGACTCGACCATTGAACCGGGTGTAGCCTACATCTACAAAGTGTGTTCCGAGAACCCCTCTGGTGCTCAAAGCCCTCTCTCCGTTTCCCAGACGACAGTTCCCCAAACCGCCCCATACACGGAGCTGCGAGAAGCCGAGGACTACGACTACGGCGGGGGACTGTCTGCGGGCGGCCTCGCAGCGCCGCCCGCCGTAGAAGCTTCCGGCAAAGACGACCTTTCGCCGGGGAGGGATTATTTCTATCAGAACGAAACGAGAACCAACTCCTACCGTCCCAACGACCCGGTTGACATTCGACCCGGCGAAGGCGCCAGCGGCTGGTTCATGGGCTACTCCACTACCGGCGATTGGTGGAGGTACACCTTCCACGTGCCCCTTGCCGGATATGTAAAGTTGGCCTACCGTGGCTCGACGAGCTCCACCGCAACCGCCACAATCGAGTTCCTCTGGGATGAGATTCCCGTCGGGAAAATAACCTACAACACCCCGGGAGGATGGAGAGACTGGCGGTACTATTCCCTTGAGCCATTCTTCTCCGGGGCTGGCCCGCACGTCCTGAGAATGCGACTCGCCTCTGGAAACGCCGATTATGACTTGGTTGCCGTCGGCTACAACTGGCCCTCCGCCGAACGAAAAGTCATCTTCTCGGAAGATTTCAGCAGCTATTCACGAACCTCGGAGGTTTCATCCGTTGGAGGTTGGACAATAATTACCGGAAGCTCCTCCCCCGGCGCCTGGCAGCTATGGAATACGCTCGGCGAGCCTCTCTCCAGCGAGCCGGGCGAGCCCGGCCCCGCCCTCCCCGGCATGAGCGGCAACTACATGGTCTCAAATGGCGATTTTGCCGCCGACATTCCCCTCGACGAACAACTCATCTCCCCGGAAATAGATTGCGCCGGTTACGATTCCCTTGCGGTCCAGTTCACAAGCCACATCAATATCTTCGAGGACGACCTCGATGGCGACCTCCAGACGACGGACTTCGACCTGTCCGTCTACGATCCCGATTCACAATCCTGGTCTGACTGGCTCACCATATTCACTCATGACCGTTCCGCCGGTGACCAATCCTCCGCCACGCCCCTCTCCTTCCGCATCTCCTCACTCGCCGACGGAAGAAAGGTGAAGCTCCGATGGCACTTCTACAATACCCGTTACGATTTCTGGTGGGCCATAGACAATGTCGTGGTCTCCGGAAGGCGTGCGACAAAACCGGGCATAGTCGCTATCACGGTTGACCCCACCGGCGTGCTGACCTTCTCTTGGGAGAGCTTCGGAACAGGATATTATACCGTTCAGTACACGGACGACCTCCTCAATCCCTCCTGGACGGATGCCGAAGGCACAGCCTGGCCCACGATAGCTACAACCTGGTCCGGAGTATTCCCTCCCGCTCAGCAGAAGCGCTTTTTCCGCGTCATCTCCGAATGATCTCCCCCCGCCCTTTTTAGGCATGGCAATCCTGCGGAGCAGGGTCCCCGAGGTTGTAACAGAAAGGAACAGCGGCAAACGCAGAAGCGCCAAGGCGCTGACCACGGATTCCTCTGCGTCTCCGCGTCTTTGCGTTGGTAACGCTATCCTATATCCACCCTTCTCTTCGATACCATTCGATAGTTTCCGCCAACCCTTCCTCCAGCGAGTAGCGCGGGCGGTAGCCAAGTTCCCTTTTCGCCTTAGATATGTCGCACAGCCAGTAAGGTTGGAGAATCTCGTGAGCCTTTTGCCAATCCAGCATCCTTGCCCGACCGGTCAATGCGGTACCAACGCTGTTCGCCGCTCCAAGCGCTCTCACCGCCATCCCCGGAACAGAAACCACCACCACGCGCCTCCTCATGACCTGCGCAGCCGTCTCCGCAAACTCCCGCCATGTGTATCCACTCTCCCCCGCGATGTAATAAGTCTCCCCGGCCGCCTTTTCCTTTTCCGCTGCAAGAACAATCCCTTCCACCGCATCCTTCACGTAAAGGAAATTCGCGCGCCTCTCCCCTCGCACGAGAACCACAATCCCCTTCTTCAGCATCCTGAAAAACGGGTACATCCCTCTGTCTCGCGGCCCGAATATCACGGGCGGCCTCACAACTGTCACCGGAAGACGCCCCATGTATTTTTTCGCCTCCTCTTCCGCCCTCAATTTGCTTCTCCCGTACCGAGAAACCGGCCGCGGCTCGTCCTCCTCATTCACGGCCCTCCTTTCCCTGCTCGGTCCACCAGCGCTCTGGCTGCTGATTAGAACGAACTTCTTCAACCCCGCATTGTGCTTCCAGCACGCTCTCAGCAATTTCGCCGTCCCGCCGAAATTAACCCGGTCGAAAGCCCACTCGCTTCTCGCTTTGATTACCCCCGCCGCATGGTACACGTATTCCTTCCCCGCAACAGCATCCCGCAAGCCCGACTCGCAGGTAACGTCCCCGTAAACAAGCCCCGCCCTTTTTGGGCGGGGCATCCCTCTGAGCCATCGCAGGTCGCTTGTCCGCCGAACGAGGCAGTGGACATCGTATCCCCTCGCCAGAAGCGCCTCCACGAGGTGACTTCCCAGAAAACCGTTACCGCCTGTCACCAGTGCGCTCATCGGTTCCACCGCTAATACGTGACAAACCCTCTTGTCCTTTCGACAAAATCGTTTACAATCTCACTCGCTTTTCGTAGTTTCTTTGCCAATGCTTGATTCGGCCAAGGGGGCTCTTCACACCCCTGGTGCCGGATGCGCCCGGCCTGCAAGGCCCAAAAGTATCTTTTTGTGCCATCAATACCAAAATCAAAATATCAAGCCGGAGAAAAGATGGACATTTTTGAAAAGTGCCGCAACTACACTGCCGCCAGGGAAGCAATGGCTGTTGGCCTGTATCCCTTTTTCTCAGAGGTCCAATCCTGCCTCGGAACAAAAGCAGTCATTGACGGCAAAAAAGTAATCATGATTGGCTCAAACAACTATCTCGGCCTGACCACCCACCCCAAGGTCAGAGAGGCTGCAATTCAAGCCATTGAGAAGTACGGCTCCGGATGCACCGGCTCTCGCTTCCTCAACGGCAACCTCGACATCCACGTTGAGCTTGAGAACCGTCTCGCAAAGTTCATGAACAAACAAGCTGCCCTTGTCTTCAGCACCGGCTTCCAGACAAACCTCGGCGGAATCTCCACCCTCGTCGGCCGCAACGATTCCGTTTTCATAGACCGTGACGACCATGCCAGCATCGTAGATGGCTGCCGCCTCGCCTTCGGAAAAGTCTACAAATTCAGGCACAACGATATGGCTGACCTCGACAGAATCCTCCGCGAGAACCAGAACTCCGGCGGCAAACTCATCGCTGTGGACGGCGTTTTCAGCATAGGCGGCGACATCGTAAATCTGCCCGAGCTCGTCAAAGTCGCCAAACAGCACCAGGCAAGAATTCTTTTGGACGACGCCCATAGCATTGGCGTCCTCGGAGAACGCGGCAGCGGCACCGCCAGCCATTTTGACGTGGAAGACGACGTTGACATCATCATGGGCACCTTCAGCAAATCGTTCGCTTCCCTCGGAGGGTTCCTTGCCGCCGAGGAGGACGTCATCCATTATATCAAGCACCACTGCCGCACGCTCATCTTCAGTGCCAGTATGCCGCCGCCCGCCGTCGCCGCGGCTCTCGCAGCTCTCGACATCATCGAAAGTGAGCCGGAGCGCAGAGAGCGCCTGAAGCACATCTACACCCGCATGAAAAAGGAGTTTGACGCCCTGGGCTTCGATACCGGCAATTCCTGCACCGCAATCATCCCCATAAAGATAGGCGAGAATGAGACCACCTTCAGGTTCTGGCGGGCACTCCTCGACAACGGCGTTTACGGCAACACCATCATCACCCCTGCTGTCCCCCCCGGCGAAAGCCTTATCCGAACCAGCTACATGGCCACACACACCGACGAGGAACTTGACCAGGTCCTTCAAGTTTTTAAGATGCTCGGCAAAAAGTTCGGCTTGATATGACCCCGCCCCAGAATCTAACAATTCACCCCGTCGAAAACAAGAAAACCCTGAAAAGCTTCATCAAGTTGCCCTGGGAAATTTACCGCGCCAACACTCTCTGGGCCCCACCTCTTATACAGGAAGAACTTCGCCACTTCAATCCGAAGAAGAATCCCTTCTTCGAGCACAGCGAGGTTCAGCTTTTCCTCGCCAATAAGGACAACCGTCCCATCGGGCGCATCGCCGTTTTCATCAATCGAAACCACAATCAGTTCCACAAGGACCGCACCGGTTTCTTCGGCTTCTTCGAGTCTCTTCCCGATTTCTCAGCCGCAAGCCTCCTTTTCGATGCTGCTGCTCGCTGGCTGAGGGAAAGAGGAATGACCTCCATGATAGGCCCGATGAACTTTTCCACCAACGAGTCCTGCGGTTTTCTTTTAGAAGGTTTCGACAAGCCGCCCGTCACAATGATGCCCTACACCCCCAGGTACTACCTCGACTTCGCGGAACAGTTCGGCTTCCGAAAAAGCAAAGACCTCTACGCCTACCTCATAACCGAGAAAGCCTTCCTCTGGGAAAAGCACGAGCGCCTTGTAACTTTGCTCAAGGAGAGGGAGGACCTCTCTCTGCGGACGATCAACATGAGAAAATGGCGCCAGGAAGCACAGGAAATCAGGGAAATCTACAACGCATCCTGGAGTGGCAACTGGGGGTTTGTCCCGATGACCGAAGCTGAGTATGACCACCTCGTCAGGCAGATCAGGCCGATTGTCAATCCACAGCTCGTCTTGATGCTCGAGATAAGGGGCGTTCCAGCAGGCTTTTCTCTCACCATCCCGGACATCTCACCCGCCCTCAGGAAGGCCAACGGCAAGCTCTTTCCTCTCGGCCTGTTCCGCTTCATGCTCGGCCTGCGAAAAGCCGATCAAGTCAGAGTCGTGCTCCTCACAGTAAAACCTGAATTTCGCAAGCGCGGTCTCGCCGAGTTCCTCATCACCCAAACGGCGCGCGCCATCGTCAAGGCAGGCTATACGGTCGCGGAAATGTCCTGGACCCTGGAGGATAACCTCTTGATAAACAAGGCTCTTGAAAGAGTTGGAGGCCAGCTTTACAAAAAGTACAGGATATACCAGCTCCCCCTTTGATTCACCCCCGCCCTGGGCGGCGTTGTCCTATCTCCGACCTACCACCAGACGCTGAAGTACCCGCCCCACCCGTAACTCGGAACGCCGTAGTAAGGCGCCGGATAATAGTACGTCGGGTAAGGGTAATAGTAGTAGCTCGGATAGTAGTACCAGCTCCAGCGCGGCCAGTAGTACCGATAGTAGTAACGCGGCTGATAGCGCCACGGCCGGTACACATACGACCGATATGGCCGCACACGGTAGTATCTGCTGCGGTAAAGATACTGGCCGCCGGCTTCTGGAACCACAGCGCAGAAAAGCGCCACCGCAACTATTGAACCCAGAAGAAGCTTTTTCATACTTCCAACCTCCGCATCCTATCAGAAAAACTAACTTAGCCTTTCCCTTCTACCTTCTTAGACGTCACACTCGCCCCTTTATTCGGACGTAACCAACCACCCGGGTAACGCCGCCCTTCCCGCCTCGGCGGGACGGGACGCTTGCGCTACGGTGAATGCTGTCGGGCTGCGAAACGCCCCACAGGCTAAAGCCCAAACAAATCCAGAAACCATCGAAGGCCAATGTAAATGCTTCCGGACTGTCCTGCCCTTCACGCCAGCTCTTTCGCCCGCCGGTATGCCGCAGATACAGCCTCAATTATAATACCACGAATCCCTCTTTCTTCCAAGACAAAAATCCCTTCGATGGTCGTCCCTCCCGGAGAGCAGACCCTGTTTTTCAGTTCGGCCGGGTGCATTTCGAGCATTTCCACCATCTCAGCGCTTCCTGCCATCGTCCGAGCCACCATCCGCAACGATTGCGAATAGTCCAACCCAACTCTCACCCCGGCATCCGCCAGAGCTTCCATAATCGCAAAAACAAACCCCGCCCCGCTTCCGCTCAGCGCGGTCACCGCGTCAATTTTTTCCTCCGCGACTTTCTCCACCGCACCCAGCGGCCTCAACAGCTCTGCAACTTTTTCCTCCTCTTCTTCCGTGACATTTTTCCCCGGCGAAATGGCAATCACTCCTTTCCCGATGCTGATTGGAAGGTTCGGCATCGCCCTGACAACCTTCACCCCGGGCAATTCTTCCTCGTACCGCCGCGTTGGCATCCCAGCCAGCACGCTGATGAAAACCCTCCCCTCAAATTTCGACCCCCTTATCTCCTTCACCACCGAGACAAAGGCTTGCGGCTTGACCGCAATCACGACCATTTCCGACCGCTCAACCAGAGCCGCATTGCTCGCAACCTCCGCCACCGCGTGCCTCTCGGCCACTTCTTTCAATTTTTCGCCGCGCACATCGTACGCATAGACCTCGTGCCCTTCCCTCCCGAGCCTCTGCGCAAATATCTCGCCGATATTTCCTACCCCAATTATGCCCAAACGCATGTCAAGTCCTTTCCATTGGCGCGCGGGACGCGCGCCACTCAGTCAAAGAACGACCATGTTATCCCTGTGAATCACTTCATCCGATGTCTTATGCCCGAGAATCTTCTCGATCTCCCCCTTTTTTGCTCCCATGATTCGCTCCAGCTCATCGCTGCCGTATTCCACAAGCCCTTTCCCGATGAGTTTATGGTCAGCCGAAACGACCGACACCAGGTCCCCTTGACGAAACCGCCCCTCTATCTTCCTGATCCCAACCGCCAGCAGGCTCTTCCCCCCTTTCCGCAAGGCGACTTCGGCCCCTTCGTCAATGAAAAGCTTGCCTTTCGACCTCTTCCCGGCAGCCAGCCAGCGCTTCTTACTCTGCAACTCTCTCCCCGACGCGACGATGAGCGTCCCCTTCGCACCCTCCTGCGACGCCGCCTCCACAATCACGTCTTCCCTCAGCCCGTTGAGGATTAATGTCGGGATATTCACCGCCCCCACTTTCCTCGCCGCCTCGATCTTCGTCACGATTCCTCCCGTTCCCCAGACGCTTTTTCCCCCTCTCTGTGAAGCAGCGAATCGGTCAATCTCCTCGATCTTTTCCACAAGTTCCGGCCCCTCCTTCGACCCCGGCTCTTCCCTGTAAACGCCATCAATGCTTGTCAGAATAATCAGAAGGTCTGCTCCCCATAAGATGGAAACCAGCGCCGCAAGGTAATCGTTATCGCCAATCTTTATCTCGTCGGTGCTGACCGTATCATTCTCATTGATGACCGGCACGATTCCCTCTTCCAAGAGCGTCATCAGCGTATTGCGGATGTTCAAGTACCTCAGCCTGTCGTCGAAGTCCTCGTGCGTCAGCAGCAACTGTGCCACGTTTTTCCCGAAATCCGCAAAGGCAGACTGATATTCCTTCATCAACTCAACTTGCCCAACCGCGCACAAAGCCTGCTTATACTTCATCCCGACCTTATCCCCCCATTTCCCAACCCTGCCGAACCCCGCGCTCCTCGCCCCTGACGAAACCATCACGATGCGTCTGCCGCCCTCCATCAACCAGTACGCCTGCGAGACAACGTTCCTGACGGCATCTCGGTTTATCTTCCCCTCCTTATCCGTCAACACAGAACTCCCCACCTTCACAACAACGTTTTTCGCTCTCTCGATAATGTCTCGCATGCCTCTTCCTCAGACGCCACTGTCCTGTGTACTGTGTGCTGTATGCTCCTGGGAGAATACACGGGACAGTAGACAAGGGAGACTTCAGAAGCTGTCGCTCTCGAACGCCTTCACGTTTTCCTCGAACTCGCCATCCGCCGTTCCCGACTTAGCCTTTTCCCAGTCTCCCTCCGGGGCCCAATCCAGCCGAACGTAAGGCAGCCTGCTTCCTTCCGGCACGACGTAAATCCGCACCGCATCCGGCTTGTCCCGTTTCAGGAATCCTTCCAGGGCCGACCTCGCCGTCGCTATAGCTTCCTCCTTCGACGTTCCTTTCGCCACCGCTATCTCGTACTCAAGGCGCCTCGCGTCCGGGAGGCTCAAGTCTCTCTTCCCTACGACCCTGTAAACCACCGCCTTCCCGCCCTGGCGGGATAGGCCGCCGTCCGCCGCTGCGCCCCTCAGCGCCTCCTCCATGACCTTCAGTGCCCAAACGTGCCCGGAATTCTTCGCAAGGCACGCGCTTCCATATTCAAAAGCTTGCTCGTATTTCTTTTCGCCCAGGCATGTCTTCGCAGCCACATAGTACTGGTCCTGCAAATCCACTCCTTCTCTGGCCACCTTCCCCGGACCGTCTGCCAGAATCCGGTCGAGCCTTTCCAGCGCTTTCGTCAACACCTTAGACAGGACCTCCCGCGGCGAAGTCTTCGAGAATTCTTCCTGATACCCTTTTTCCGACAAAACCTCTTTCACAAAAATCATCGCCGGGAGACTGTATTCCACGCCGTACTCTATCGCCAGGGCTACACGCTGGTTGTCCGCCATCGCCTTGCGAACCTCCCACGCCTCCCGTTCTTTCCCATCTCTCTTATAGAACTCGGCCTCCGCCGCCATCAGAGAAAAAGCCGCATTCACCACCGTCACCACATCTCTGAAGCTGCGGGCTTCGTTCCTCAACCTTTCACACGCCTTTCGCCACTCTCCCAGAGCGTCGAAGACCTCTCTTCGCCTCCCCACCCTGAACCATGACCACGCCGAATCCAGGACGACCCGTGAATGATTTCCCAGCGCCGATACTTGCGGAGAGGACATTGTCATCACCGCCGTCGTGTACGGCAGAGGAGTGTCCAGGACCTTTGCCAGACCCTCCATCCTCTCTTTGCCGTAGTCCCGATAAGCCGACTTTTTGTTTCCGGCGGCGATCTCAGCAGTCGCTTCCGCTTCCTTTTTCATTCCCAGATACACACCCGCCAGGATGTAGTTGTAGAATGCGTTGTCCGGGTCTGCCGACAGACCCTCCTTGAGCACATCCACAAGGCGTTGGTCCCTTTCGGCCTGGGCTTGCTCAGCCGCCGACAGCAGTCTCAGCACGTACGCAACCCGAACCGGCTTGTAATTCAGCAGCGACGGGCGCTTGCCTGGGTCGCTTTTCCCTAACTCAACCAATGCCGCCTGAACCGCGGGGTCTCCTCCACTGAGCAGCGGACCAAAAGTCTTTGTCCGCACTTCTTTCCGTGTCTCCGACGCCGCTTCGCCTGCCCCTGCGAGGGGAACGCTTCGAATTAATCCAGCGGCAGCCTTTAAACCCACCAGAGCCCGGCCGCAGTGCCGCGAAAGAAACTCGTCCCCGAAGTCGTCCTTGCTCACTCCTATGATTTCCGCAATGCTTCCCCAGGGGTCTTGCCTGCCCTCCCCCGCCTCTGGCGAGGTTCGCATTTTCTCGAAACACCCCTCCACTGCCCCACGGCAGAAGCTTGCCCCCAGCCGCGACACCTCTCTTTTTTCCACCACGGAAGATAAAAGCGCCATCCCCGTCCTTTCCCTGCCGAGCAGCACCTCAACCGCTCCCTGAATCGCATCAATTCTCGGAGCCGAACTCCCTTCCCCCAGAAGCTTCCTTTCTTCCTCCAGAAACCCCGCCGCTTTCTTCAAGTCTCCTTCTGATAAGGAAGACGCAAGCGAAACAAATGCGTCGGCGTCGGTAAACTCCCTCACCGCTCCCCTGAGAAATCGGACTAATTCGTCCTCGAAGCTCCCCTTTTGCCGACCCGCAAAAGGAAGGGCGTTGAGGCTGCTCGAGATTCGGTCACGAAGCCGCTCAATCGCCGTGCGAACGTCCTCCCTCACCCCTGCCCATTCCGCAGTTCCCGTTTCCTTCCCCTTCGCTACTCTGCTTTTCACACCGACAAGCCCCTTCACCTTCTCCACGATGCCTGACATCTTCTCCGGAGCCAAAATCACCAGCGCAACTACAGCTGCCGCTACGGCTATAACCAGACCAGCGATCTTTTTCTTCGTCCGTTTCCGTGGTTTCGCCGGAACCGCTGCCTCTTCCGCGGATGGCGCCTCGACAGCCAGCCCCGCTGCCGGCGGGCTTACCTCAGCCTGTGGAGGCGCAACGTCCTGTTTCTTCCGCCCCGCCCAGGGCGGGGTAGCCTCAGGCTTCTTCTCACCGACTGCCATAATCTTTTCGCCCGTCTCCAGAAACGTACCGCACTTCGTGCAGAATTTTGTTCCGAGGGGCCATGGTGTGCCGCATGACGTGCAGAAAATCTGCCGCCCTTCCTTAGCCGCTTGCGCCAGCTTAAACCCTTCTGTCTCCTTGAACTCAACCCACTCCGCCGTCAGGTCGTTCTTCGCAACGGGCGCCTTTTCATCTATCTGCCCCGACTTGTACCACTCCACGAGCTGGTCGTAAGTCACCGGCGCAAAAACCGTCCCGTCTTTGAACCTGACCTTCCACTCCTCTTCACCTTCTTGCGGTCGTTCCTTTTTCTCTTCCTCTTGCGCCATCTTCAGCTCTCCTGAAGCATGTTCGAAGCGTTCCCCTCGCAGGGGCTCGGCTCAGCCCGCTGAAAGGTGGCCTGTGACCGCATACCCTCCGCCCAGCAAAGAAACCAGTCTCCTCCTGCCTTTATCTTAGAGCACCTGAAAACTCAAAGCAACGGGCTTGGTGCTCTCTCCGTTGTTCTGTGCACCCTCGGGCACGCGCCCCTCAACGACCGACACGTTTTCCCTCGGACATCTCGCTGGGAAAAGCCCGCCGGACCGCTGGCCACAGCCTCCCGCGATCATTCCCGCACCTGCCCTTGCCCATAGACCACGTACTTCGTCGTCGTCAGCTCCTTCAGACCAACCGGACCGCGTGCGTGCAGCTTCTGCGTGCTTATTCCCATCTCCGCCCCGAAGCCAAACTCCCCGCCGTCCGTGAAGCGGGTCGAAGCGTTCACGTACACCGCCGCCGCATCCACCTCCGACGTGAACCGGCATATATTCGCATAGTCGTTCGACAGAATCGCCTCGGAATGCCGCGTCCCATATCTTGTGATATGCGAGATAGCTTCCCCGACATCCTCCACCACCTTCACCGCCAGGATCAAGTCCAGATATTCCGTCGCCCAATCATCCTCCGTCGCCCCTTTCACCCCCGGCACAACTTCCCTCGTCCTTTCGCACCCGCGAATCTCCACTTCCCTCTCTCGCAAGAGGCGAATCATCTCCGGCAAGAACGTCTCCGCCAGGCCCTTGTGCACCAGCAGCGTCTCCATCGCGTTGCAGACCCCAGGCCTCTGGCACTTGGCATTGATCACGATTCGCTTCGCCGCCTCAAGGTCCGCCGACAGGTCAACGAAAATATGGCAGTTGCCAACACCCGTTTCTATCACAGGAATCGTTGTCTTCTCCACCACCATGTCTATCAGTTGCTGCCCGCCCCGCGGTATCACAAGGTCAATGTATTGTTTCAGCTTCAACATTGCATCCACGACTTCCCTATCCATGGATTCTACAAGAGCCACCGCATCCGGCGGCACATTCGTCCCCATTAGGCCCTCTCGAATCAGCCTCACAAGTTCCCTGTTTGTATTCATCGCGCTGCGGCTCCCCCGCAGAAGAATCGTGTTGCCGCTCTTCAGCGCAAGCGCAAACGTGTCAACCGTCACGTTCGGACGAGACTCGTATATTATCCCGATGACCCCGAACGGAACTCTCACCTGCGTGATCCTCAGCCCGTTCGGCCTGACCCAGGCCCCTTCGCTGCCCCCGACCGGGTCCGGCAATCCAATCACCGCCCGCACTCCCTCCACAATCTCCTTCATCCTCTTCTCATTAAGCTCGAGCCTGTCCAAAAGCGATTCCTTCATCCCCGCCTCCCTCGCCGCCGAGACATCCCTCTGGTTCTCCGCGAAAACCCTCTCCCTGTTTTCCTCAAGAATCGCCGCCACAGCCTCAAGCGCTTCGTCCTTCGCCTCTGTGGGCAGGACTGCCACTTTCCTTGAAGCTTCTTTCGCAGCCCTCGCTTTCTCGACAAGCTCTGGAAACTCTTTCATCCCTCCGGCCTTTCCATCCCGCCACCCCACCCGCGGCACGCTGTGTTTGAAGCGCTGTCCTTGCAGGGGTTCGAAACCCGAAACTCACGTCTCGTAGCTTTGAAGCGTTCCCCTCGCAGGGGCTGAAAATACCCCACGTCAATCCTCCCGCGGCTCCCCCTCCTCGTGCCGCAGAGACCTCCTTCCCCCCGATCTGCCCTTGTGCTCAAAAATGTAGGACAGGATTCTGAGCATTATCCGGTTCATCCTGTTAATCGTCTCAAAACAATCCTTTCACGCGGCCGCGCGTCTCTACGCCAGGCCGCATCAACCACAAGCCAATTGTGGAGGCGTTCCCGTCGCACGGGGTCAAGGCGTACCGCCAGCGTCCCGTCCCGCCGAGGCGAAATCCTGCGGGCATCCTGCCCGCGGCGGCGAGACGCCCCCGACATCCAACCGCAGGCGGGAAGGCCAGCGTTACAGCGTTGCCCTCGCAGGGCTTCGCCTTCTTCTCACCAGACAAGGTCAAGCTCCAGGTCTCTGCGAATCACATCAATCGCCTTCACTTTCACTTTAACGCTTTGCCCTTCCCGGAACGTCCTTCTTGTCCGGACACCCGTCAGCCTTCGCTGATTTCGGTCGAATCTGTAAAAATCCCCTACCAAATATCTCAGACGAATGTTTCCTTCAATCAGAAATTCCGGAAGAAAAACCTCCATCTCATACCGCGAGATGCCGGTGATGATTCCCTGGAAAGGCCGACCGGGGTTCCTTTCCGAGAGCCAATCCAAATATCTCAGCGTCGCCGCCTCCACAACCTCACTTTCCGCCGCATCCGCCTGCCTTTCCGTTTCGGAACAATGCCTCGCAATCTCCGCGAGCTTCTCCGCCTTTGGGAACGCCTCCCTGTTCGCTCCGTTCCTCAGCAAGTCCACGCACCGATGCACAATAAGGTCCGGGTAGCGACGGATCGGAGACGTGAAGTGAAGATAATGCTTCGACGCCAGACCGTAGTGTCCCCGATTCCTCACCGAATACTCTGCCATCTTCAAAGACCGCAGAAAAGATAGGTTGATCAAATAAGACTCCGGCCTCCCCTGCGCCTCCGAAAGAACTCTATTGACCTCCTCCCTCGACGGCAAATCTCCAATCCTGTACCCGAATGCCCTCGCCGTCCGGCAAAACTCCCCTATCTCATCACTCTCCGGCTCGTCGTGCACCCGATATATCGTCGGGACTTTGTGCTTCCGCAAATGTCTCGCGACCGTCTCGTTCGCCGCCAGCATGAACTCCTCTATAAGACTCTCCGCGGGCCCCTGCCTGACCTTCTCCACTCCCGCAATATTTCCCTCCGCGTCGAAAACTATCTTTGCCTCCGCCATATCAAAGACCAGCGCTCCCCGCTCAATCCTCTTCCTCAGAAGAAGACGCGATAGCTCTGCCATTTCCTCAAGCTTTTCCCCGAACGGCGAGCTCTTCTTCCCCGTCAGAATCTCATTCACTTCCTTAAAGCTGAACCGCCGCCTGCAATTCATCACCGAGTCAACAATCTCGTATTCCTTCAACACCCCATTCTTGCTGAAAGTCATGAGTACAGTCTTGGTCAGCCGGTCGCATCCTTCCTTCAGGCTGCAAAGGTCGCTCGATAACCTCTTCGGAAGCATCGGAACAAAATCGTCCAGAAGATAAACGCTGTTTCCCCTTCGGCTCGCTTCCCCGTCAAGCTGAGAACCCTCCTTCACGTAACAAGCCACATCCGCAATGTGAACCCCGAGAATCCATCCACCTCCCTCCGTTTTCTTCAGCGACACCGCGTCGTCGTAATCTTTCGCATCCTCCGGGTCTATCGTGAAAGTCTCCTCCGCGCGGAGGTCTCTCCTTCTTTCAAGCTCCGCTTCGTCTATTCCGTCTCGAACGGCCGCCGCCTCTGCCGCTGCCTCCGAAGGAAAACCCCGCTTATAGCCGAACCTGACCATTACCGATGCCAGGTCGGTACGCCAGTCGTCGCTTGCTCCGAGAACCTTGACGATACTGCCTTCCGGGTTGAGGTGCTTCGACTCCCACTCGGTGATCCGCGCTACTACACGCTCGCCGACTCCGGCCCCCTTCAAATTCTCCTCGCTGACGTATATGTCCTGGAAAATCCCCTTGTTTTCCGGCATCACGTAGTAGAAATGCCCGCTCTTCCTCAGTTCCCCCACAATTTCTCGGGTCGTTCGCTCGACCACACGAACGATTTCCCCTTCCAATCCTCTCTTCCCCTCGCGCCCTCTCCTCCCTGTCGGAAATAGCCGCACAAGAACTTTGTCTCCGTCCAGAGCCGTGGACATGTTCTCCCGATGGACGTAGACATCCTCAATCCTTTTATCCTCCGGTATCACAAATCCGAATCCCCTCGGATGCCCTTTCAGCACCCCCGTCACGAGTTCCGCAGCCCCGCCTTCGCGGAGCAGCCCGTACCTCCTCCGCTCAACCCGCACGACTTTTCCCTCCGCCACGAGCTCCTTCAAAGCCCGCCTCATCTCAACTCGCTCCCGCTTTTTCAGCGAAAGCGCCGCAGCGATCCGGTTGCGGCTCTTCGGCTCGTACCCTTGCGACGACAGAAGCTGGACAATTCTTTCCTTCACGGAAGCTCCCTGAACATTACCTTCCCGATGTCCGCCCGCCTCACTTCAATCACACCTAACAGCTCCGACCTTATCCGCGCACCTTCATCTTTCAGCGACAACAGTTCACCCGAAATCCTGTCGCCGGTTCGCATCAGAAGCACAGCCTTTCCCTCAACAGCCATGGGCAACGGCCTCAGCTTCCTCCCCGGCCGCACACAAAGAATCTTCTCCCTTTCTATCTCCGTTACCTCCCCGCCATCCTCCCCGTCGCAGCGAACCGTCTTTTCCGAAATCCCTGTCACCTTCCCACTTATCTCATCCCCATTGACCAGCGTCAGCACATCCCTTTCGCCCTGATCTGCTGCCAGTTCGACACGCCCGGCGCCTCCCTTTCGCACAATCCTTATGTCGTCGAAAGCCGCCCTTCCATCCGCCCTCAGAACAACGTACTTACCCCTCCTTATCGGCACCGAAGACTCCCACCGCCCGACCTCCATCCCGTCTATCCACAGCTCGATCCTCCCACGATGCGAATCGCATTCAAGCCGCACTTCATTCCTGTTCCTGAAAAGCGAAATCTTGTAACTCCCGCAGTGGACTTCTTCTCTGTTCATGCATATATAAACGTAAACGTAATCCCTCAGAACCCGCACTGAATATGCCCTTTCCTGCGAAAGACCAGGGTCGCTCGCCATGAAATACATTCCCGTGCTTCGCCCTACTGTCGAGTTCACACTCCATTCGTACACAACCTCTCCCGTCTGCGTAACAGGCAAAGAAGCGTAACACTCCGCTGCCCGCGAATCCGCCTGCAACAGCCACCCTCTCTGCGTGCACCACCGCCCGCCCTCGAAGCGAATTCCCTCTGGCAATCCCGCCTCGAAGCTCTCCTGTGCGAGCACCTCCTCCTCCCTGTAGAACGCCACCCCGGCAACGTTTTCCCATTCCACCTCAACCTCTTGCGAAGAGGGAAGCGTCAGCGCCACCTTCCCCTCCTTCATTTCCTCTATCTTCCCGCTCAACGATTCCCCGTTCACCAGAACGACGCGATCCGCCACCAAGCTCTGCGAGGGCAACGCTTCGACTGGGCTCCCTTCTTTCTCGAAGCGCTCCCCTCGTAGGGGCTTGTCCTTGAAGACCACCTCCTTCACTACCCCGGCCGGCGTGCTCAACATTTCTTCCGCCATCTCCGGCTTCATCACTACCTCGCCGTCTATGATTCCATCAACCTTTCCCGATAAGACATCGCCGTTCGTGAACCGCACAAAATCCTCTCGAACCGCCGCCTCTTTTCCGACCCGCTCTATTGCTCTGCCCCCGCCTTGGCGGGGTTGGCTTCCGCTTTCCCCCACCACGAGCCACAGTCCCGCCAGCGGCGGGATCGCCCTCGCCCACCATCTCCACATTTCTCTGCGGCCCATTCCCCTTTCACTCCTCAAAGATAATCTCTCTCACCGATGCAACATCGAAGTTGAGCTTCCCGGCGGTCTCATTTTCCACCACCAGAACGTCCTTTTCCAGCGACTTAACTTCCCCTGAAAGACGGTTATCATCCCAGAAAACCACCCTCGCTCCTTTCACTCCGCCTTCCGTGGGACTCGCCCGCCCCCCGAAAACTATCCGCCAGACTTTTTCCCTCTCGACCTTTACGTCCCTTCCCTCGGCTCTTCCAATGACGACTACTTCCCGCTCAGAAACCTCCCTCACATCCCCAACCACCTTATCCCCGTTCCTGAACACCACAACATCCTCTCCCCTTTCTGTCTCCCATAGAGGGAACTCTCCTCCTATGTTCTCAACTTGTATATCGTCGAAAGCCGCCCTTCCGTCAGCCCGCAGGACCACGTATTCACCGGATGCGACTGGCATCTTATCCCTCAGATTAGCAATCTGCCTCTCGTCCACCCATATACGCATCTCTCCGCTTTCGCAGTTATACTCCACCTCGGACTTGGCCCTCGGATTGACAGAAGCGAGCTGGCAGAAGAAGACCTGGGTTTCGGCACGCTCCGTGAGCTTGTACACCGCCACACGGTTGTACTCGAGCTGAACCCGATAGCTGCTTCCTGCCCTTTCCTCACCTTCCCGATCCGATGCCAGAATATGCACCCCCGCGTTCATCCCCTTCGAGGTGTCGAGCGTCCAGACGTATCGCATCCTTCCCCATTGCCGCAGGCGCGCATACGCCTTTCCCCTGTACTGGTTCGGGTCCATCTGTAAGAACAAAAATTGCCCTTTGTGGATCACCCATTCGCCCCCGTCTCCCACGAACGATGGTTCTCCCTCCGCAGCGAAGTCATTTCTCAACAGCACCAGCGGCCCGCAATCCAGCGTCACCCATGCAATCTTGTCCATATCCAGTTCCGTGTGAGCAGAGGGCGCCGAACGCATCGTCCGAAAAGAAAGGTTGTCTCCATTCATCCTGATGTCCAAGGCCGTGAAACGCCCGCCTCCAACGAGAGCTACCTCCCCCTCCCCTGCGTTTTCTCCCTCCGCTCTTTTCCTGAACTCCAGCCGCTTCACACTCCCAAGCGGCACCGTTATCGTTCCTTCGACCATTTCTGGCAAGAAACGAACCGCGGCAGCGCGCCCCGCTGCCAGGCGGGGTACGAGGGCGCGGGCTGCGCAGCAAGGTGCGGAGCGGGACGTTCCCGCGTCCATTCTCAAAACCCGCCCGGAAAGAGAATCCCCGCTCTTCAACACCACAACATCCCGCTCCCTCTTCCCTTCCACTGGGAGCTCCTCAAAACTCCCGCTAACCCCGCGCCTCTCATTCCCGTACTCTTCAGAGCCGACCCATCCTCGGGCGCTGGGCCTGATCGGCCCAAACGCCACCAACGGCAAACACATCCCCACCAGCAAAGCCCCCACTGTTCTTGCATTCACCGCTTTTCCTGTCAATCGCCGACCCATCGCCGCCGCTCCCTGTCGGGCAATTGCACTCTCTTTTCTGCCGCGTTCCGCCGGGCTGCAACCTGTTTACTGTGTACTGCCTACTCCCGGAAGAATACAGGCGACGGTAGACAGGGGACCAGCTACCGAGAAGAACGCCCTTCCTCCGCGCCTTCCGCGGACTCAAAAAATCCTTGCGAAACCGGAAATGCCACCGAAGAAATATCTTCCACCTTTATCTCCACGTTCCCTATGTGGCGACCCTGAACTCGCAACAGACCACCCTCAAGACAAACCACGTCTCCGCTCAGCTGGTCGCCGTTCCACAAATAAATTGCAGGAAGCCCTTCTTCATTTTCCTCGACCATCCCGCCGAGTCCAAGCGAAGAAACCTCTTCCCTCGCAACCTCAAACGGCTCGCCTCCGTAACTTGTCCGGACCCTTACCGCCGCATCCGAAATCTGCATCACTTCTCCGGACAGCCTGTCCCCGTTCGCCAGGAAAACGCAATCCTCCCCCGCCCCTTCTTCTGCGAGCGGCAACATTGGCTCCGCAATTTGTTCCACGACGAGCTCATCGAGGCGGTCGTTGCTTGTCCCGGTCACAATAATGTACTCCCCATGCGTAATCCCGCCAGGCGGGAACGATCCCGCTATCCTTTCCTCGCCGTCAGCCTTCACCCGTATTGTGCCGCTGCCGGAATCGTAATCCACTTCGAAACTTCTGGAGGTTCTATTCGGTTGAGTGCCAAACGAAGTCACGTGCTGGCTGTTGTTCTGCACTACCCTGTAAAGGTAAACCATGCTCCCGGACATGCGCAGCCAGTAGGCGTTCCAGGGTGCGTTATGGTCCGGGCTCTCCGAGAAGAAGAAAAAACAAAGCTGCGGCCATAACCCCCTCTCCGTGCTGATCCTCCAGGAGTACCTCACATGTCCCTCCTGTCGCAACTTCAAGTATGCCGCATTTGCCGAGGCGTCGCTCAATGGCCCCAGTCTCCCACCCCTGACGCCCCACTCCCCACTAAAGGTTTTGAACCCACCTAAATCTCCTTCCTCGAAGTCCTCCCTGTAAATCACCCGCGGCGGACGCCGGAACATAACACCCGCCACGTCTTCCTTCTTTATCCGAACCTCCTCGCAAAAGCTTGTCTGAGCAACGAGTTCTCCTCCGTCGTATCCCTTTAGAACCGCACTCAGGTGGTCCCCGCTAACGAAAATCACGCTCGCTTCTCCCCAGTCGGCCTCCTTCTCTTTCCCGCGGAAAAATACCCTCTGGACATTCTTTATTGGTATCCTCACCTCTTCCGGCAGGGATTCCGACCGAATCACCAAAACGCCGCTTGAAATCGCTTCGATGCTTCCCGAAATGCGGTCCCCGTTCTTCAGATAGACTGTGTCCGTGCTCTTCTCACGCTTTTCCCGCTGCTGCGGAAGAAGCCGAAACCCGGCTTCGTAAGGCCGGCTCGATCCCCTACCAGGGCGGGGCAGGGCTCGTCGCAACCCCCCGCCGGGCCCCACGAAAGAGACCGACGATCCCTCAATTTCCTTGCAGGCACAACGCTGAAGGCCCGGTGAAAGAAAAAGCCCCGCGGCTGCCACCGCTATGCCGATGATTGTTTCCCATTTCATTGTTACAAGCTCCTTCAAAGCCTGCCTCCACAACCTGTCTATTGTGTACTGCCTGCTCGCGGAAGAATACAGCGGACAGGAGACAGGGGACCAGGGGTCGGGCCCTTCACCGCTGATATATCGGCAGGAGCTTCCACTCCACCTCCAGCGCCAGAATTGCAAGTGCCGTCGCATACGTCTTTCCTCCCGCATCACCTCGCTCCGGCCAACTCCCATCCGGGTTCTGTATAGGAAGAAGGGCATCCAGCATCGCCTTCCGCCATGACTGCCAGTGCTCTCCCCCCTTCTGAAACATAGCCTGTGTGCAGTAATAAAGCCCGTAGTAGAAGTAGTTCTCCCCCGGCCGCGGCGGATTTTGAGCGAGATAGTCCGCACCTTTCTCCACCAGAGGCGAATCGCTTTCACCAAGCAACTGCAAAAGGAGCACCCCTATCCCGGTCCTGGCTTTTCCCGACGCCCCTCCCGGCTGGTAGGCGAATCCTCCGTCCGGACACGCACAAGCCTTGATGTACTCCAGTCCCTTCCGAACGACGATGCTTCGCACATCAACCCCTGCGTTTCTCGCCGCCCTCAGCGCCATCAACTGGCAGCCCGTCACCGTAATGTCGGCGTCGGCGGGCCTCGGCTGATACCGCCAGCCGCCTTGCTCGTTCTGCACCCTCTCAATCAATCGCACCGCCATCAGCAGCGCCCGCTCAAGCTCCGTCCTCTTAGACATCCCATAAACTTCCGCCAGCGCTAAGGTGGAAAACCCGTGGTCGTACATCGGCTGGCTGCCAGTCTTCGTGATTAACCCATTTTTCTGGGCGTTTTGTAGGATGTAGTCAGTCGCCCTTTCCATCGTATCCTTATACTTCCCCCTTCCTGGCTCCTCTCCGTGCGCCAGGAATGCCATCATAGCCAACCCCACCACAGCTGGGCTCTTCCCATATTGGTCAGGCCACGACCCATCCGCCAACTGCGTTTTCGCCAGGTAATCAAGCCCCGTCTCTGTAGCTTTCTCAATCTCAGCCGGAATGGCTCCCCACCCCTTCGGCACATTCCCAAAGACAATCAGCCCTGCCGCAACCACAGTTCCCACAACGGAGCTGATCGGCCTGATTATCCCCCGCCTTCGGGCGGGGTTAATTACGAAGCGTTCCCCTCGCAGGGGCATGTCAAAAAGACGAAGCGAAACCACCGGAAGAACGTGAAGAGCACCGGACAGGATTGACAGGATTTTGGCCTTCGCCATCGCTTCCCTCCACTGTGGGAGAAGTCATTCCTTTACGGCAGGCGCCGGACTATCCTCGCCAGCAAGACGTTTGTAATACAATGCGATAAGTTCCCGAAACTCCGGGGAAAATTTCTCCGTCCATGCCTCGAGGAGTTCCTGCTTCATCCTCGGCGGCAGATTCGCCCATCGGTCATCCAGCACGTTCGGAACGGGCCTCCCAATCGGTTCCGTGGCCACCCCGCCGCGAGCCCCGGTTCCGCTGGTTCCCGGAAGCCCCATCGCTTGAGCCATCGCGTTGGCTTCTGCCCGCAGCCGCACAAGCATCTGAACTAACAGCTCCAGAATCTGCGATTGAAGCTGCTGCGTGTCTTGTCCGGTCTGCCTGTCGTTCAGACGCTGCACCGATTGCCCCATCATCTCTCCCGCTTTCACCATCATCTTCAGATAATTCCTCATGGCAATCGCCCTGTCCCTCAACCCCGCCTGCCGATTGGCCAGCTGCCGGAGAGTCTCCAGCATCGGGTCGCTCATCGCCTTGTCCGCAGCCTCCTTGTCAAGGCTTATTGTCCCTTCGTTCACTTTCTTCTGCTCGACAATCATCTTCTCCAGTGCCGACATTCCTTGCATGGCCTGGCGCAAACTCGAGCTTGCCATCGCCCTCGCCAAAGCCTTCGCGAGCTCCTCTCGAGCCTTCTCCAGCTTCTTGAGAGAATCCTTCTCCTCTCCGAGCGCCCCACCAGCCTGCAACTTCTCGAGGCTACCCGTTGCCTTTCCCATGGCCTCCTCAGCCCCTTTCAGAGGCGTAACGGGGTCTATCTCCACCATGACCAGATTCTCAAAAATCTCTTCTATGATAGCCCGGAAATTCGATGTCCTTCTCAGAAGCTCCTTCTGCGATTCGGAAACCTTTCCGAATTTCCCGATCTCTCTTCCTTCAACCGCTTCCCCTTTCGTTTCCTGGGGCAGAGACTCCGTTTCCGAAATGATTCCTTTTTGAATCTCTATCAGTTTGTCTATCTCCGGCTGCTGAAATTCCAGTCCTTGCTCCGCGTTTGTGAACTCCCCTTGGAGATTCACCATCTGGGCCTTCTGGAATTCCTCCGCCAATTTTAGAAGAGATTCGTAGACACGGCCCTGGAGATGAAACCCTTTGTGAAGATGGTTTGCACGCAGCGACTCGATTGCCTCGCTGACATCCCCCGGAATGTTCCCTGGGCTTGTCGTGTCGCCTTTCTCGAAATACTTCAACGCCGATGCCAGCATCTGGGCGTCGCGGGACCTGGCGTATTCCGACTGCTTGCTGAGCGCCCGCAATCTCTCCTCAAATTCTGTCAGCTTCTCCTTCAGCTTTTCCTGCTCCTCGACGAGCTTCTTCAGCCTTCTTTTCTGCTCCTCCGTCAGCTTTTCTAAGAAAAGACCCCCCAGCTCCGGCAGTGCCGCCGCCGTTTGAGTTCTCGCCTGAAGTTGTTCCCCGGCCAGCTTTCTGGCCGTCTCCCCCAACGCCAACATCCTCTGCTCTTCCTGGAGCTTCGCGAACTCCTCGCTCACCTCCTCCAGCTTCTCGATGATTTTCTCCTGCACAGCCGATGTCTCCACCAGCCTGCTATCCCTTTCCCGGCTTTCCTTGCTTGTTGCCGCCTCCGTCGCCTTTTGCGTGGCCTCGGGCATTTCATTGCGGGATACCCCCGTCAGCGACTTGCTCACCTCCCCCATGCCAATAATAGTACGCGGCTGTATCATCGGGTTGAGCCTCATCTCCTCCAGCGTCGCCCCGAAATCTCTCGCCAGCTCCAGACCCGCCTCCTCGATCTGCCGCTGAACAGATTTTGCCCTTTCCAGGCGGTTACGAGCCGCAGCGGAACTCTGCCCCACGCCAAGATCGAGGCGCGGCGGCACGCTGCCGCTCTCAGCCTCCGAAATTTTCTCGTCTCCTGTCTTCCCTGCGAGAGCGCTTCTCAGCTCGTCCACCAGCTTTTTGTTTTCCTTCTGCTGTCCTATCAACCGCGCCAGACGCCTGGCTAAGTTTTGCTGTTCGCGTTCGATCCTCTCGAACGATGCTTCCTCCGAGATAATCCTTATTGTATGCTCCGAAGATGCCCCTTTTCCGGGGCCGCTCAACACATTGTTATCCTCCGCCACAATCCGAAAGGTAAGCACCTCCCCTTCCTTCACCGGCAACTCCCCTATCGAAAGCGCAAACTCCCCCTCCACCTCGGTTCGTCCCACCCCGCCCACACTCAGACGAAGCGTGCCCCTCGCAGGGGTCGGCAAAACCCCCTTCCTCTCCTCCGCCACTTTGTCTTTCTCTTCCTTCAGCTCGGCGCTGCCGACCGTATACTCCAGCCATGCCTTTTCTATTCCGAAATCATCCACTGCCCGAAAACGCACCGAGACGAAATCGTCTATCCTTGCGCGGGAGTACCTCTCCGGGCTTGTAATCCCCACCACAGGCGCTTTATCCTCCACCGCCTGAATCCGGTATATCACCCCGCCAGAAGGAGGCGACGAAAAATCATCCGTGTCCTGAAGCTCAAACGAATAGCTCTCGTCCTGGATAACCTCCAGCTCCTGCGACTGAACGACTGACCACCGAATTGACAGCAGGCTCTCCGTCCCGTCTTGGAACTTTAGCTTCGCATTCTTCAGCGGCTTGTTTGCCCGAGCAGAAATCCTCACGCGGCTCCCTCTGACCACCGCTATATCGCCGCCCCGCGAGACGTAGGGCTCCTTTCTTCCGGTATATTCCGGGTAAGTACAAACAGCCTCAATTTCCACGATGACCGGCCTGTCCGAAACCGAAATAGTGAACGTCCCCGACCGGGCGTCTCCCGCCTTGACCCTGTACCTAAACGGGTTCAGCACCCCCTTCAAGACGTACCGAAATTTTCTCGTCTCCTTTGTGGCGTGCTCTGGCGTCTTTTCTCTCGTCATCCGCACTTTATCCCACCCTGCTTGAGCGGTGTTCAGGTAGAGAATTGCCTTTTCGGGAATCTTCCCTCTCGTGATAGCCCTGATCTCCACATCCGACGCCCTCGGAACCAAGCCATCACCCGGCAGAACTGTCACTTCCGTCAACGTCAGCGGCCCCGGACCGGAGTAAGGGTACAGAAGCCTTTGCAGAACGTTCGCCGTAACCATCGGCCGAAAATGCCAGTACGCGCCGAGAGCGCACGCAACTCCCAGCGCCATCAATAGAGGCTTTCTGACCGCAGAGAACGGAATCGCCGACCGGAAATCAATCCTCCTGGTCTTCTTCGCTGTTTCCTCGGCCACTGCCCCCATCAACTCCCTCGATGTATACGTCTCCCCGCAAGCAAGTTGCTCCGAAAGCTCCACAGAGCTCAGCAAAAGGTCCTCGAGCTCCGGGTACTTCTCTTCGACTGTCCGCGCAATTCGTCTCGCAGGAATCCTCCTCGCCAGCGGTACAACAAGATACGCCGCCATGAAACTTGCCATCGTGGCAATGCACGCCATCAGAAGCGCCAATCTATATGGAGACCCCAGAAAAAGAAGCCTGTCGAGAAGGATGCTCACCCCAAAACACACGCATGCCCCCAAAACCACCAACGCCCATCCCTTTGCGAGAATCACTCCTCGCACGCGCTTCCTCGCCGCGGCGAATTTCCCCTCAAGGACGAACCCCGCTTCAGCGGGGAGGGGCTCGTCCGGCGTCTGTCTCACCAAAGTGTCGGGGCCGTCTCCCATTGCCGCCCTCCTTCTCAGACATATCCTTTTCTTTTCCTCAAAACCCACTCCAGGCTCATAATTGCCAGGAACGCTCCAATCGCATAGTGGCTATCCCATAGGCTTTTCAGCTTCACTTCCTCCAACTCACGCTCCACATACGGAATCTCATCTGCAATCGAAGATGCCGTCTCTATCGTGTGAAACCTCCCTCCGCTCTTGGCAGTGATGCGCTCAAGGACATCCTTTCTCATCCGAAGGCTGTTTTGTTCCAGAGAAACCGACTCCGCGGAGAACTTGATTGCCGCCTGAAAACCTTCCTCTCCCAGACTCGGAACTGCACTCTGTACCCTGTGCTCGCCACTCCCTCGCACCGCGTACTTCGCCTGGTACGTCCCCTTCCGCTCATCCGTCAGTTCCATCGCGACCCTTTCGCTCTTCCCGTAGCCATCCGTGACCTCCACAAAGACCCCGCCCCTCCCGGGGCTCAACGGAAAATACTCCTTGTCCAAAACCCTTGCATATATCGTCGCGGTTTCTCCAACCCTGTACTTCTCCTTGTCGGAGGAGATTGTCACATACTTCCCCCTCCCTTCCAGCGGCGAAGCAACCATCCACCGCAGTACGTTCCCCCAGAACCTGTAATGCACTATGTCCCCGTGCCCCAACCGCCACCTCCACGAACTGTCTATGTTCACGATCAAGCTCTTCCCGTTCCCGTAATGCTGCGTTGCTATAAGGGGGAGCTTCCCGTGGCGATTCGACAGAAAAGGATGCACCGCCAGAACCGTAGCTCCGGCTTTGGCTCTCTCCGCAGAAGCGCACCAGTAACAGGCCGGCATCTCCATCCATACCCTGTCATTCTCTTCCGGCAGGTCCGAAAGCTGCATCATCGGGCTGTCCCACCCCTCCGGCGTCAGCTCCACGTTGAACCCGTTGTCGAAGTAAACACCCGTTTTCCCTTTCGGACCGGAATCCAGAACCACCGGCAAAACCTTCTCTATCGCCGTCCCCCCGTAACTCCACGGTGCGTACCTATCTCCCGCTATCATGATCAACGGTGCACCCCTCTCTTCAACGTAGGAAGCTAACAGCTCAAGCTGCTGCGGGCTGAACTCCGACGCCGGCACGTCGCCGAACATGATAACCTCAAACTCGTAAAGCTCCTTCTTCGTCGAAGGAAAAGAAGTGATGAACATATCCCCCTCCGAAGGCCGCCCCATCCCGTTGAACAAAAGACACGTCAGGTCAAAATCCGGGTCCCGGTGGATAGCATTCTTCAAGAACCGCCACTCCCATCTCGGAAATTTCTCCACCAAAAGCACTTTTTTCTTTGCCCTTGTCACCTCCACCTCAAAGCCTCTTCGATTGTTGTCGGTTCTCACCTCGTCAGCCTCCGGCGCGACCTCAACTGTGCAGATGACAACCCCTACCTCCTTCGGAACAAATTGCAGCCCCACCGTCTCCGTCTTAGAATCTTTCTTCAGCTCGATCTTCTTCTCCTGCAAAACATCCTCCCCGTGCCTGAGAACCACCGAAACAGATTTTCCCTCGTACCCGCTCCATCTCACCTCTGCGGCGACCGCCACTGAATCCTTCAGATAAACCGATTTCTTCGCCTTCACGTCGGCTATCTCGATGTCCTTGACCTCATCGGGATTCCCCACACCGACACAGAACACCGGAATCCCTTCAGCCCCGAGCCATTCGGCCGCCGCCACCGGGTCGCTCCCCGAGTTCCAGTCCCCGTCGCTTATCAGCACCGCACCCACAATCCTCTGGCTTGCCGTCAGTTTCTCCACCTCTTTCAGCGCCGCCGAAATATCGGTCGCCCCTCCCCCTTCTTCCATCACCAGGCTTTCACGCGGCTGCGGGTTTCCGCCAAGGCTCTCAGGAGAGAATTCTTCGACCCTTCCCCCAAACCGCAGCCATTTCGTCGGAAACTTCTCCCCCATCTTATTCAGGAAACTCCCGTCCTGCCAGCGCAGCCAGTCCAGCACCACAGCCATCCGGCTCAGCCCGTCAACCTCCTTGTTCTGCTGCTCGGTCAGAATTTCTCCCTTCGGCTTGCCGCTTTCTGCCTGCTTGAGTTGGTCATCTGTCAATAAGTCGTGCCTCCGCGCTATCGCAAATCGAAATTCAGGGTCCGCCAGCTTGTCCTTTAAACTCATGCTTGCCGAAGCGTCCAAAAGAACAACCACGCTCCCTTCCTCACGAAACCTCCTCCTCCAGGCAATCGTCGGCTCAAGCAGCACCATCCCCAGAAACCCAAGCCCCACAACCCGCAAACCCCACAGCACCACTTTCCTTTTCGCGCTTTTCGTCCTCAGGTCTCGACCGTAAAAGAATAAGACCGCCACCGTCGCCAACCCCATCACCACAACAAACCCCGCCAGCCCGATTGGCGTCCCCAGGACAAACTCCCGCCCCTGCGAGGGGAACGCTTCCTCTTGTCCTTTCTCAGCTAATGCGCCAAAAATGTCGTATCCCGCGATGGACGGGACTAACCATCTCACCACGCTGCCGAAACTCCTTTTCCCCGCCGGAACCGCTCCTTCTGCACGGTCTGTCCGGCCTCGGGTCTTGGTGCCTTTGTGCCTTCGTGGTTACAGTCCGCTGGGAAAGGACATCACAACCACCAGGACACCGAGGGAGTATCCCTGCGACCAATCATCATCCCATGTCGATCCGACGAGCAACAACTGATTCCACCACTAACAAGCAGATCACCCCCACCATAAGCAGCCTCCAGATTTCCTTTCCTTCTCTTATGCGCTCAATCTTCTCGACTGCCCCGCCATCCACTTTCAAGTACCTGAATTCCTTCGACCTCATCAGCCTTTCGATAGCTTTCTCTTCCAGCGCCGAAAGGTCGCTTTCTTCAGTGTCCACATTTACCGAGAAATATCTGACCTCAGCGTCCGTTCCTTCGCCCTTCCCTTCGGACGAATCGGCCCCCGTTTCCAAAGTGTAGACCCCTGCCCGGCTCGTCTCCTCAAAAGAAACAAGCGCCCCATCCCCCGCCAAGGCAGAGCGGGACTCAGCGTCTTCCTCTTCTTCTCTGCTCCCGCTGGCAAACACCTTAGACGTTTTTCCGGCCGGGTCAGTAATTGTTGCCCAACCGGATGCTCTCATCCGTTCCCCTCTCTCCACAATCTTCTCTCCAACCCGGAGGGCATACTTCTCATGCGCGCCGCTTACCAGGTCGTACACCAGCCGGTGAACAAGCGGCACGAACGCCGGCTTCAGCACTATATTCGACCATTTCAGGTCACAGCTCGACGTGAACAGAATCGTTTTGCCGCGACCGAACTTCTTCTCCACAAGGTATGGTGAACCATCCTCGAATGTCGCCAGGACGCTGACATTCGGGTCTGCTGTATCCGCCTCAACGGAAAAGAGCCGGTAGAACTTCGCCGTGCTCAGGTCTCCGCCGGTGCCGTCCCTGAAAGGCGCCATCGCCCCACTCCCTGAATTCACCTTCGCAATTCGATATGTACTCTGCCCTCCCTCTTCGGGAAGCTCCCCCTTCGCGGAACCTATCGCGCACGGCAGAAAAGAATTCGACGACGCCCCGTATCGCTCCAAATACTCCGCCGGGTCAACCCTGTCCCCCAGAAAAATCATCAGACCGCCCCCGTTCCCTACGAACTCCGCTAATTCGTCGTACATTCTTCCGGAGATGCCTCGCGCATTTGACAGAACTACGATGTCATACCCCCTCAAGTCTTCTTCCCAGAATTGCTCGACGGCGACGACTCTCGGATCGAGAATGTTCGACACCTCTTGCGCTCCTTGCCCGCCCACCCCCTTTTCAGGCGCGAAAGCGTAGGCCAAATAGGCAATTCCGCTCTCAAACCTATCCTCCCCAGGCCGCGGCCCCCGGGCAGGCGACCATGCCCCGTCAACACAGAGAATCCGAACCGACTCCCTCGCCTCCACACTGAAATATCGTGCGTTGTCGGCCTCCAGACAATCCGGCCCAACCTCGATTTTTCCCCAGTGACACCCCGCTTCCTTCACCGAGAAAACAAACCTTGCCCTCGAAACGCCGTCCTTGAACTCGCTCCCCTCCGCCTGTCCCGATGCCTTCTTCCCATCGTCGAGAAAAAGTGTGAAAATCGGCCGACCCACAGGTTTTTCCGCCCAGGACTTCGCGCTCACCTCCACCGCGTACTTCTTTCCCGCCCCGCACGGGTAGGCCGGCAGCTCAACGGAGCTGACCGTGATGTTCTCGCCCACCCCCCTCGAAACGTCCACAACGTAAATCCTCGGCCGCACCTTCGCCGCGGCGCCGCCCTCAGCGGGGTTGACTTTCTCCCACCCCGTCCTGTTCCCCACTCCCCATCCGTTTTTCTGGCAGTCTGTGATAAGGAAAAGCTCCTTCCTCGTGTTCTTCTCCGAGTCCAGTATCTCAAGCCCCTTCACGACCGCCGAAAGAATGTCCGTCCTCTCGTCGCACAATTCCGAATTCTCAATCAGCTTATTCACCCTTTCCGGAGACGGATTCCCCTCCGTTATCACCCTTGGCCTGCTCGCCATCAGTATGTAGGCGACAGAATCGCCCCTCTCAAGACCCGACACAATCTTCCCCGCAACCTTCTTCGCGATGTCGAAATTCGTCTTGTTCCCTTCCCTCAATCCCATGCTGTACGAGTTGTCCAGAACGATGACCGCCGAGCTTTTCGACCTCGCCAACGCCCCGCCGAAAAATCCCTCCGTCAGAAACGGCCTCGCCACCCCAAGAACCAATAGGCCGATAATTCCCATCCTCGTCAAAAGGAGAAGAGCCTGGAGAATCTTCAATCGCCTCGCCGTCATCTTGCTCGACGACAAAAGAAACTCCATCGCTCCCCACGCTACCGTCCTGAATCGCCTCCTGTTGAAAAGGTGAATCAGAATCGGTATCGCAGCCCCGGCCAGGCCCCATAAAAGGTAGGGATTGAGGAAAGCTAATCCAAACATCTCCTTACCCGTCACGTTGGCGAAGGCTGACACTTGAAAAGCCACGCCTGCGGGCAGGATGCCCGCAGGATCCCGCCACTGGCGGGACGAGACGCTGCCGGTACGATGGAGTCTGAGCCCAAGGTGATGTACTCCTCCGCCTATCAGTGTTTCCTCTTTCTGGTGCCAAGGTATCGCGTCAGCGCCCGCCCGAAATTCTCCTCCGTATTTATCTGAAAATAATCTATACGATTATCCCGGCATCCCTTCTTCAGCTCCTCGACGAACGTGTTCAGTTGTCCGAGGTACTTCTTCCTCAGAGCCCTCGGCTCCGTCAAAATCCGCCGGTCGTCCTCCAGTCCGCGGAATAGCGTCACACGCTCGAACGGAAACGTCAGCTCGTACGGGTCAAGAAGATGAAACACTATAACCTCATGCTTCTTGTGCCTAAAATGCTGAAGGCTCACTAAGACCTCCTCCGCATCATCGAAAAGGTCCGAGATGACGATAATCAATCCTCTCCGCCGAACCCTCTCCGCAAGGTCGTGAAAGATGTTCGAGACTTTCGTCCTGTTGCCCGGCTTCACCCTCTCAAGCTCCTCCACGATAATCTTCAGATGCCGCGGACTGTTCCTCGGCGGAATGTATCTCCTGATAGCTTGGTCAAACGTCACCAGCCCAACCGAATCTTGCTGCCGCAGCATCAGGTACGTCAGCGCCGCCGACAGATGTGCCCCATATTCAAGCTTCGACATCCCGTCCGACCGATACCCCATCGAGCCGCTCGAATCCAGCAGAATGTAACACTTAAGGTTGGTCTCCTCCTCGTAGCGCTTCACATACAGCCTGTCCGATTTCCCGTAGACCTGCCAGTCAATGTGCTTGATCTCGTCTCCCTGCGTATACTCCCTGTGTTCCGCGAACTCCACACTGAACCCCTGGTATGGGCTCTTGTGCAGACCCGACACAACACCCTCCACAACAAGCCTCGCCTTGAGCTCCATGCCCGAAAGCGTCATCAGAATCTTCGGGTCAAGAAAACTCCCTTTCTTTTTCTCCTCGCTCATAGGATTCTTTTACGCGACGGGTGACTTTTTGCTCTTCCCATCGCCCGGCATCACTGCCGAGCGCCTCCGTTCTTACTGACGTTTTTGGGGGACTAATGTTCCCTGGATTATCCCTTGGATTTCCGGGAGCACATCTCTCAAGCGCGCAACCATACGCCCTCGCCGACCATAACATTATACCAGGGAATGACCTGCGGAGGAAGTGCCGGGAGCAGGCCTGCGGAATCGAGCGGGCGTGGGAGGGGCAGGAGGGGGAAGGGTGGCGAGGAGTGAGGGTGAGGGGTGCCGGAGGGACGGCGGGGCGAGTCCCGGGGGAGCGGGATTGGTGAGAGGAGAACCGGGGTAGGTTGGGGAGCGGAAAAAGCTGGAGCGCGACCTACTCCGGATGGGTCAAGAAGAGTCGAGTCTTATCTGGGTGGCCTGGGCGGCGTTGAGGTCCCAGTGGTGTGGGGCGATGAGGAGCTTGCCGAAGGATTGGGCGGGTTGACGCAGGAAGTTTCTGAATGAGCCGAAGAGTCTGCGGAAGGGGCGCAGGAGACTCCCCTTGGTCATCAGCTGGTGGATGGCGTGGACCCCCTGGAGGAGGTAGTAAAAGGTTTTGGCCACCCACGGGTGTGAAGAGTAGGCGTGCTCCAGTTGGCATCCCTGGTTCTTTTGATTGTTAAAGCCTTCGTTCTCAAGTTTCCATCTCAGTCGTCCAAAAAATCAAAAAGAAGAAAAAAGTCGGCACCGGGCAGACTGACCGAGCAATCACGGCACTCGACCCCCGCCCTTCCCCCTCACACTACGCACCTTCCAATCCAATGACCTCCCCCTCCCCCAATGCGACAAATTCCTCATTCCGCAACCCTGTCACCCAGGTGGCGCGCCGAGCCCATGCCTGCCGGAAGTTCCACCATGCCGGGTCGGCAGGCCCACCCTATCAAACGGCTCGGGGAACTCCTGCCGCACAAGCGGAGCGCCCGGTACCCCACACCCCTGCCCGTGTCCCAGACTCGATGATGGAGTGACCATTCGAACAGGAAAATCAGTTGACTTCGATCTTATAAAACTTGGTCCTGACGGCAGTATCTGTGTCAATCCAGGTGGTTATTTCGCCTGCCGCGGGCACTTCCTTCTTCGTCTCCCTGACCCAGACGCCCTCCACGAGGTCATAGCACGACCAGATTGTATAATTGCTTCCGGGGCTGCTTTTCCAGGTAATCTCAACCCCACCTGTGGCCGTCTTGACAACTCTCACGACCCGCAGGGAAGAAGAACTATACTCGTAGGCTCCCACGTCAACTGTCATCGAGAGAGCCCCGAAGAAAATCCGCGGATTGCCGTCCATGTCAACCGCCTGCCACATCCAGGTTTCGTTCTTGCCGACGTCAATGCATGGCGATCGTTCAATTAGATGGTAGTCATTGTCCTCGTGAGTGTCAGGGTCGTCGTCGGGACCGTCGGCGTCAACGAATCCCGGATTCCTGCTGAAGTTCCCTTCGCCCTCGGTCCACTCCTCAATGCAGGAATAAGTTGGCCGGTTGCATTCAGAAAGCTGTCCCCAGTGGGCGGCCGCATTACCCCATATGATGCAGTTGATGATCGCGGCGCCGCAATCAGCCAGCCCGCCGCCGCGGTCGGGTGCTGAGTTGCCAACAATGGTGTTGTTACGGATCGTGCCTTCGCACGCCTCCAGGCCGCCGCCGCGGTCTACACCCCGATTCCCCACGATCAGATTGTTCTGGATCGTCCCCTCGCCCCAGGCAAGCCCGCCGCCGTAGAAGGCCGAGTTGCCCCTTATGGTGTTGCCCTGAATGGTCCCTTCACACCATGCCAATCCACCACCCCCGATGTTAGCGGAGTTGCCCGTAATCGCGTTCTTCTGGATTATGCCGCCGCAGTAGTCCAGCCCGCCTCCTCTTCCTGCTGAGTTTGCGGAGACGGTGTTCCCTTCGATCATGCCGGGGCACCAGTACAGCCCCCCGCCGCTATAGAAAGCGGTGTTGCCCGCGATTGTGTTGTTGCGGATGGTGCCACGGCAATCGTGAAGCCCGCCGCCGCGATCTCCAGCCGAGTTTCCGCTGACCACATTGTTCTCGATAAGGCCGTCAAAGAAGGCAACGCCGCCGCCGTCGTAAACTGCCCGGTTTTGAGCGACTACGTTGCTGCGGATTGTGGCACGGGTATGCCTATTCTCTGTGCCACCGCAGATTCCACCCCCATAATCGGCAAGGCCATTTTGGATGGTGAAACCGTGCAGGAGGCATTCTGCGGTCTCACCTCCGTCGAACGTGACAACCGATCCCTTCTGGCCGCCGTCAATGACAGTCGTAGAGACAACGGTTGGGTCGCCCGGATCGGTGCTGTGGAGGACGACATCTTTGCCCCGGAACCGAACGTTCTCGCGGTAGATGCCCTTAGCCACGATGATTTCATCACCATCTCCCGCGACGTCAATCCCTTCCCGAACGGTCTTGAAGGCTGTCGGCCATGACCGTCCATCCCCAGAGACAAGCACGGAACAGTCCACATACCAGGGGCCGAGGTAGCAATACTCGTACGCCCCCATGTCAACCGTGCCGTCAACGATCCGCGGATTGCCATCCAGGTCAACGGCCCCCGCCATCCAGCTCTCGTTCCTGCCCCTGTTGATACAGGGCGAACCCGGCGAAAGGCGATAGTTGTTATCCTCGTATGTCGCTGGGTTGTTATCGGGCCCGTCCGGGTCGGGGAACCTCGGATCGGCGAAAATGTTTCCCGCGCCGCCCGTCCATCCCTGGATGCAAGAGTAAGTTGGCGTGCTTGACCTATTTATCTGCGGGCCCTCCCTGGCCGTGTTCCCCCAGATGACGCAGTTCAAAATTGTGCCTTCAGAAAAATCGAGCCCTCCGCCCCAATTGGCCATGTTGTAGACGATGGTATTGTTCCGAACAATGCCGTTGCACCTGTACAATCCGCCGCCGTGACCCGACCTCCACATTACCGAATTGCCTGCTATGAGGTTGTTCTGCATCGCACCGTCGCAAAAACCGAGTCCGCCGCCGAATGTCGCGGAGTTGCCAGTGATTACATTGTTCTGGATTGTGCCGTCGCACTCACACAACCCGCCGCCAACATTCTCCGTGAAGTTGCCTGCGATCACGTTGTTCTCGATAAGTCCGTCGCAACCATAAAGACCTCCGCCGTAGACGCCTGAATCAACCGTGCGGAAGGAGGAGTTCGCTACGATCACATTGTTGCGGATTGTTGCGAGCGTATGAACGTCGTACGGGTAGTCGCCGCCACAGATTCCCCCACCGAATTCCCCCTTGCCGTTGCGAATCGTGAAGCCGCAGAGAACGCAGCTTGCGCCCTCTGTTCCCCAGAAGGTCACGACCGAACCCGATTGATCGCCGTCAATAACGGTGTTGGCGACTGCGGCGCCATTGAGAGGATCGGTGCCGGTAAGAGTGATATTCTTGCCCTTGAGATGGACGTTCTCGACGTAGATCCCCTCGGCAACGATAACAGTATCCCCATGAGAGGACGCGTCAATTCCCTCCTGGATGGTCTTGAAAGCCGTTGCCCAGGATGTTCCGTCCAGGGAGACCGACACCGAACCGTCAACATACCAGATACCATAGTTCACCCCCAAGGGGTCCGTGCCTGCACGATACTCGTCAAGGTTCGACATCCCGTCGCCATCGGGATCACCGGACGCCCCCTGGCTCAGATCTCCAAAACAATCCATCTCCCAGTCGTCCGGAAGAAAATCGCTGTCGGAATCGCTGGAAGCTGATGTCGCCTCCGGCGTGTTCCCGTAAGCTCCCATGTCAACTCTTCCCCCGTTTGGCTGCGGCTCGTTGGAGAAATCGGAAGAAGGGTCACCCGCATCAACACAAGGTGACCAACTCCGCAAGTGGTAGTCCCCCGCGCGGGCGTCAACGAAGTACGGACAGGCGGATGTATTGCCCGTTCCCCCGCCTCGTAAGTCCTGGACGCAGGAATAGGTGAGTTCCGCTGCTCCAGAAAGCTGCGGCTGACCCCTCGCTCTGTTTCCCCATATGATGCAGTTGCGGATCGTGCCGGCGCACGCGTAAAGACCGCCCCCTTCTCCCCTGGTCATATTGTCGGCAATGGTGTTGTTTTCAATCGTCCCGTTGCAGGAGTAAAGGCCGCCCCCGCCTCCGTACCTCATTGACCAGTTGCCGGTGACGATATTGTTGCGGATCAACCCGTCGCAATAAGCCACGCCGCCACCGCACGATTCCGCGGAGTTGCCGGTGATGACGTTGCTCTGGATCGTCGCATGAGTCCGGTTCCCGCAGATGCCGCCGGCGTCGTAAGCCCGGCCATTCCGGATCGTGAAGCCGGATAGGATGCAGGTCTCATTCTCCGTCCCGGCGAAGGTGATAACGGAGGCGAGTCCTTTGCCGTCAATGATGGTGTTGGCAACGACACGCGAGTCAAAAGGGTTTGTGCTCGTCAGGATGATGTTCTCGCCTTTGAACCGGATGTTCTCGAAGTAGGTCCCCCGCGCGACGACAACCGTGTCCCCATCGGCGGAGGCATCTATCCCCTTCTGGATGGTCTTGAAGGCTGTTTCCCACGATTTTCCGTCCCCTGAAACCGGCACAGCCCCATTAACATACCACCTCCCAGACCATACGGGGCTTGTCCCATCGAGATATTCCAGGAAGTTCGACCTGCCGTCGCTATCCGGGTCATCGGTTGGCCCTTGCGAGAGGTTTCCGAAAAACAGCATCTCCCAGTCGTCCGGAAGAAGGTCACCATCCGTATCCTTCGAAGCAGATGTCGCCTCTGGAGTGTTGCCATAAGCCCCCATGTCAATTCTTCCGCCGTTGGGCTCGGGCTCCTCGGAAAAGGGAGACTTAGGATTGCCTGCGTCTATGCAGGGCGACCAGCTCCACAGGTGATAATCTCCCTCGTTCGGGTCAACGAAGCGTGGGTCTTGCGATATGTTCCCGGTACCTCCGCCCTGCCACTCCTCGATGCACGAATAGGTCGGGACGGAGCACTCCGATAACTGAGCTTCCTGAGAGGCGAGATTCCCCCAGATGATGCAGTTCGTAATCGTGCCGCGGCAGTCATGCAAGCCGCCTCCTCCCTGCTGGGCAAGGTTGGCAGCGATCGTGTTATTCAGAATCGTGCCGGCGCAACTGTTTAGCCCGCCGCCAATGTAGCTGGCCACGTTTCCCGTGACCGCGTTGTTCTTGATAGTGCCATCGCAGCCGTGCAGCCCAGCGCCACCGTGAGCCAAATTAGCCGCAATGACATTGCTCTGTATCGTGCCGTCACAATCGTTTAGCCCGCCGCCCTCATAGGATGCCGAGTTTCCAGTGATCGTGTTGTTTTGGACGGTGCCATCGCAGGCATGCAGCCCCCCACCACCGTGAGCGGAGTTGTTCGTGATGATGTTATTCTGTATCGCGCCGCCGCAATTGTTTAGCCCACCGCCCTCGTACTCGGCTGCGTTTCCTGTGATCGTGTTGTCCTCGATTAAGCCGTCGCAATCGTGTGCCCCGGCACCGTTGTGAGCCGAGTTTCCGCTGATAAGGTTATTCTGGACCGAGCCGTCACACCAGGCAATCCCGCCCCCCTCGTAACTGGCGGTGTTGCCCGCGATAACGTTGTTGCGAATGGTGGCGTGGGTGTGTTTGTCGGCTGTCCCCCCGCAGATTCCGGCCCCTGTGCCGGCGCTGCCATTCCGGACGGTGAAACCGGATAGGACGCATTTTTCGGTTTCGGACCCGGCGAACGTGACAACGGAGCCAGCTCCGTTGCCGTCAATGATAGTCTCAGCGACAACGTCGCGGTCAAGAGGATCGGTACTGGCAAGGGTGATGTTCTTGCCTTTGAACTGTATGTTCTGGGTGTATGTCCCCTTCGCCACGATGACCGCGTCGCCGTCACATGCGGCATCTATTCCACGTTGGATAGTCTTGTAGGCTTGTTCCCACGAAGTTCCATCGCCAGACTTAGCAACCGAGCCATCCACATACCACTCGGCCGCAGGCGCCACTAAGGGATTGGAGCCGAGGAAGAAAACAACTAAGCCGAGACGCGCAGGGATGATCAACGTTTTGGCGCTTAGAAGACCTGTGAGGGGGAAAGCCACAGGCCGACCGTTCGGACAGATGACGCTGCGGGTTGCTTTTTCCGTCTCCATCTGTGTCCGTGAAGGTTCGCGAGTAAGGCTACCAGCGACGCCGACCCGTGCCTAGAAATCAAACACCTTACGATTATTAATAGCACCAAGTCCCTTGTGCCGCAACCTCCAATCTCCGACATTGGCGGCGAGGCAGCGTATTTGCTGTACCCGGGGAGCTTGACTCGCCCGCAGCCGAAATAGACCCCGCCAGAACAGACAAATTGTGTTCGGGAGCAGAGTGGGGGGGGTTCTCGATAAACCGATGGTCTGAAAAAGAAAATCAGTTGACTTCGATCCTATAGAACTCGCACTTGGAAGGAGTATTCGTGTCAATCCAGGTGGTTATTTCGCCTGCCGCGGGCACTTCCTTCTTCGTCTCCCTGACCCAGGGGCCGTTCACCAAGTCATAGCACGACCAGATCGTATAATTGCTTCCGGGGCTGCTTTTCCAGGTAACCTCAACCGCACCTGCAGCCGTCTTGACAACTCTCACGATCCGCAGGGAAGAAGAGCTATACTCGTAGGCTCCCACGTCAACTGTCATGGAGAGAGCCCCGAAGAAAATCCGCGGATTGCCGTCCATGTCAACCGCCTGCCACATCCAGCCTTCGTTTTTGCCGACGTCAATGCATGGCGATCGTTCAGTTAGATGGTAGTCATTGTCCTCGTAAGTGTTCGGATCGCCGTCGGGACCGTCGGCGTCAACGAATCCCGGATTCAAGCTGAAGTTCTCTTCGCCCTCGGCCCACTCCTCAATGCAGCAATAAGTTGGCAGGCTGCATTCAGAAAGCTGTCGCCAGTGGGCGGCCGTATTTCCCCATACGATGCAGTTGATGATCGCGGCGCCACAATCAGCCAGCCCGCCACCCCGGTCGGGTGCTGAGTTCCCCACAATGGTGTTGCTACGGATCGTGCCTTCGCATGCTTCCAGGCCGCCGCCGCGGTCTACACCCCGATTCCCGACGATCAGATTGTTCTGGATCGTCCCCTCGCCCCAGGCAAGACCGCCGCCGTAGAAGGCCGAGTTGCCCCTTATGGTGTTGCCCTGAATCGTCCCTTCACACCATGCCAATCCACCACCGCCAATGTTGGCGGAGTTGCCCGTAATCGCGTTCTTCTGGACTGCGCCGCCGCAGTAGTCCAACCCGCCGCCTCTCCCAGCGGAGTTGGCGGAGACGACGTTGTTTTCGATGGTCCCGTGGCACCAGTACAGCCCCCCGCCGCTATAGAAGGCGGTGTTCTCCCTGATGGCGTTATTGTTAATGTTCCCCTGGCAATCGTAGAGACCACCGCCCTGATCTCCGGCATTGTTTTCGCTGATCACATTGTTCTCGATAGGCCCATCGCAAAAGGCAAGGCCCCCGCCGTCGTGAACTGCCCGGTTCTGAGTGACCGTATTGTTGCGGATTGTAGCGTGAGTATGCCTGGCCTGCGTGCCGCCGCGGATTCCACCGCCATAATCGGCGCTGCCGTTTCGGATGGTGAAGCCCTGCATAAGGCATTCTGCGGTCTCAAGCCCTTGGAACGTCACGACCGGTCCTCGCTGGCAACCGTCAATGACGGTGTTCGCAACAACGGCTGGGTCGCCCGGATCGGTGCTGTGGAGGATAATGTTCCGCCCCCTGAACACGATATTTTCGCGGTACGTGCAAGGGGCGACGATGATCTCGTTACCTTCTTTCGCCGCATCAATCCCCTCCTGAATGGTCTTGAAGGCTGTCGGCCAGGACCGCCCATCCCCGGACACCCGAACGGAACAGTCCACATACCAGGGGCCCAAACGTGTGATGGTGACGAGAATGACCCGGTCAGTGTAGTCCCTATCTCCTCCGCCCATCATATCTTCAAATGCAACGATGTATCCAGGTCCCTTGCTATTTGGAAAAACCCACGCGTGATCAAAACCGTCTTGGTTCAGTGCCGTCTCCGTGTAGAATATCCCATAACCTGAATCTATGTAGAAGCCAAACTCCTCTGCGGCAACGAAGCTATCGGTGGCTCCAACCTCCGGCACGCCTCCAAAGAGCAAGCGCCTGTCATCTGTTCCCAGATACCATCCGGTAAGATTGAGGTAGGCGTGCTCTCCATTCAACACTGTCGCCGCGCACATGCCAGGTCCGAACATCTCCATACCAAGTTCATCCGTCGCGACATTTATACTGTAACCATGCGCGTCGAACCATCCCTGGAGCGTGTCGGCATGTCCGACGACGGCCAGCGCTACCGACAGCCCCGTACTCACCAGAAGAAGCGCAACGCTTTTTCCCACCTTCTTCTCACTCCAGCCCGCTTATCGCGTCAGCAAGGTCGAGAAAAGAAAGAAAACAACTAAGGCAAGACGAGCAGGGATGATCAATGTTTTGGCGTTTAGAGGACCTCTGACGGGAAAAGCCACAGGCCGACCGTTCGGACAGATGACGTTGCGGGTTGCTTTTTCCGTCTCCATCTGTCTCCGTGAAGGTTCGCGAGTAAGCCTACCAGCGACGCCGACCCGTGGCTAAAAAAGCAAACACCTTACGATTATTAATAGCACCAAGTCCCTTGTTCCGCAACCTCCAATTTGCGACATTGCCAGAAGGCCCCCGCACGACCCCGCGCACGCACACGTGTGTCCCGGGCTCCGTATCTATTCGCCCCGCTTTTGGCGGCGGGACGCAAGCACAGAAGAACGTTTCAGTCATTCCTGAGGGAGCGCGCTTCCGCAACAAGCTCCCTGGCGATTCTCCCCATCGCCACCTTTCGGACGATTTTCCCCTCTTTGAAGAAAAAGGCGCATCGCTTTCCGAGAGCCACGCCTATGTCTGCCCCAGCGGCTTCTCCGGGGCCGTTGACTTCACAGCCCATGACCGCGATTTTAATGGGCTGAGTGAGTGCTGAGAGCTGTTCTTCAACCTCCTCGACGATAGGAATCAGGTCGCCTTTGCAGCGGCCGCAGGTCGGGCAAGATATTATTGTGGGGCCGAAGCGGCGCAGGTCGAGGCTTTGGAGGATTCGCTTGGCGGCTTTGACCTCTTCGCAGGGGGCGCCGGTGAGGGATACTCGTAGCGTGTCGCCTATTCCGCGCATGAGAAGGTGTCCGAGTCCTATGGCCGATTTGACGACTCCAAAAGAGGGCGGTCCGGAAGCGGTAATGCCGATGTGGAAAGGATAATCGCATCGGTCCGCCATCAGCTCGTAGGCTCTGACCGTTTCCAGGACGTCGGGAGCCTTAAGCGATATGACGAGGTCGGGGAAATTTTCCTCCTGGAAAAGTTTCAGATAGTCAGCGACTCTTTGAGCCATAGCCTCAGCTATGTTTGAGGGGGCGGCCTTTTTGCCACGGAGGCCGCGGAGGATTGACCCCGAATTGGCGCCGATGCGTATTGGGATTCCAGCGGCTTTTGCCCTGCGAATGACTTTTCTTATCTCGTCCTGTTTGACCAGATAGCCCGGATTGATCCTGATTTTGTCAGCGCCGCTGTCAATGGATTCGAGCGCCAGGCGATAGTTGAAGTGAACGTCGGCCACCAGAGGGGCATCGGTTCGCTTGCGAATCTCCGCCAGGGCCCTGGCGGCGTTGCGATTTGGAATTGCCAGCCTGATTATTTCGCAGCCCTCAGAAAGAAGCTCATCAATTTGCCTGAGCACCGCATCCACATCCTCAGTGTTGACTTTCGTCATTGACTGGATGGAGATCGGGGCATCGCCCCCGAGGGGAATCTTTCCCACGTTGACCCGGCGGGTCTTTCTGCGGACGATATTCGATTGACGTTCATCGGTAAGGTCGGCCACCTGACGAGCCTCCTGTGGTGAAGCTGTCCACATTTCGCGGATGCTTTCGATGCCGGGATTGAATGATGCGTCGGTTTGGGCGTTCTGTCAACATGGAACCGGTGAGGGTCTCGGCATGGCGGCGGGAACGCCGTCCACCCAATGCGACTCGGCCCTGCAACCGTGTCATAGAGGCGAACTCGGCGCCGCAGCCCCGCCTTGCCGGGGCGCAACCCAGAAGCCGACGCCACCCAGGTAGAGCCACACCTCGCCCGGCACGGCACCGCCTATCCCACATGGTCTGGCAGGGACAGGATGCGCATGCCAGAATTATGGAGCCTTGCATTGTGAAGGCAACCGTCCCGCCAGAGGCGGGGCCGCTTCCCTGGGTCCGATGCCAGCCCCGCGTTCCGCGGGGTCGCCCAAACCCCGCCTGAGCGAGACCTTACGGGCAAGCGTCCGCAACGCAGAGTCCCGCCCGAAGGCGGGAAAAGAAACCCATACTCCGCGCCTCATGCCGTTTCTTTCTCAACGCAGAGGCAACTAAAGAGACCGGCAAGGCAGAAGCCGAAGACGTGTCGGTTGTTGGTGGTTGTCTGCGTCCCCGCTGAGGCGAGGCTGGAATGTACCAGCGACGGCTCAGTTTTGTATTTCGCGAAGCCTGCCATCGCGGAATCTGACAGGGAGAGGGGTGGCGATGTTGCCGCCGCCATTATCCCAGACGACCTTTCCGGCGAGGCCGACGAATCCGCTTATTCCGGCGACGGCGTCGCGGATGCGTGCACGGTTAAGCCCTGCCTCCCGGACGGCTTTGATAATGATGGACGCTGCGTCGTAGCCGAGGGCTGCGTCATCGGTGGGCTTCTCGCCAAAGCTCTCTTGGAATTGTTCAGTGAACTTCTCCCAGGAGGCAGTGTCGGGTTTCCAGGCGAGCCGGCAGGTAGTGAGGCTCTCGGAAGCGCCCCCGGCTCTGTGAATGAAAGATGACAGCGAGAAAATGGGCGGGCCGAAGACCGGCAATTTAATTCCCCGTTGGCGTAAAGCGGTGAGGAGCCGGACGGATGGCTCCGGAAGACCCCATAAGAAGACAGCGTCGGCGGAGGCAGAGGAGACCCGGTCGAGCTGCTGCGAGAAATCGCTCTGGGATGGATCGAAGGACAGATGGAGCACCGGCGGCGTGCGCAGGCCCCAGAGTACCGAAAGAAGTTCTGCGGCTCCCGCGCGCCCGTCATGGTCAGAGGAGGTTAAGAGTACTATCCGGCGAGCCCCGGTCTCCTCGACGGCGATTCTGGCGAGCGCTTCGGCGACGGATGTGTCGTCCGGCGGCAGACGGAACATCCAGGGGACTGCCGTGTGGGTGAGGCTGGAATCGCCGGACAAAGGCGACAGGAGAGTGACGCGTGCCTTTGTTGCGACCTGTTCGGCGACATGGGTGGCTGCGCCGTTGATGGAGCCGATGACCGCCCAGACTTTGTCCTCATAGACGAGGCGGCTCATTTCCCTGGCCCCTGCGCTCCACGGATTGTCCCCCCAGCGGCTGACCAGCTCAAATGGCTTCCCCCGGTAGCCGCCCTTCGCATTAGCCTCTTCGATGGCAAGCGTTGCTCCTCGCCACATGCTAAGTCCGACGGAATTCTGCAAGTCTCGCGGCGCAAAGAAGCCAATTCGAACGTCGGGGATGTCCTCCGGGTCCGGTTGGTCTCTGCCGGGCCCATGATAGTCGGCCTTTTCGCTGAGAATGCTCCTGTAGACCGGCACCGCGGCGCTGGTCTGAGCTCCAGCCTCCGCACGCGCAACAACTCCCAGACCAAGCGCAATAGCTGACAGGGGAACGGCGAGCAATGCTCGGGGCGCTGTTCCAAAACCAACGCATCCTGTTTGAATCATGATCCTCCCGGACTCCCGGCGGCAGCTTGTTTTGTTTGTCCTTCTTCCGGCCCGAAAAGCTCCTCACGAGTGTAGAAGTTGAATTTTCCGTTCTCGAGAATCGCCAGCGAAGCGGGGCTGACGTCCTGCTGGATATAGTCGAAAACGATCTCCCCTGTTACGCCGTGGTAACGTTTGATCTCCGCAAGGGCGTCGCGAATTAGAGCACGGTTGAGTCCGGCCTTCTCGATGGCTTCGATGAGCATGCAAGCTCCGTCGTAACCATGGGCGGCGTATTGTTCCGGCTCCTCGTTGAAACGTTCGCGGAATGCCTTTCTGAACTCGTGGAGTTTCCGGTCGTCGCGTGTCGGGTCATAAGGGTAGCCGGCGACTACGGGACCCGGATTTTGGCCGACTATCTGGAGAAATTCTTCAGAGACGATGCGGTCGCTGGCGAGAAAGACCTGTTTTGTCATCCCCATTTCCCGCATCTGCTTGAGGATGAGGGCGGATTCAGGAGCGTCACCGTATGTGACAACGCCGTCAACGTTCAGGCTCTTTATCCGTTCGAGTTGAGGGGTGAAATCGGTGTCGCCAACCTTGTACTGGAGTTCTGCAAGAAGAGGATAGCCCAGGCGACGGGAGCCGTCGCGGAATTCGTCAATATTGACGCGGCCGTAGCGGTTGCTCGCTCGCAGCCCTGCGACTCGCTTCAGCCCAAGCTTCTGAAAGGCGTAATCGCAAAGAAGGTAGCACATCTGCCGGTCGTCGCTGATGACGCGGAAGACCCACGGGATTTTCGTCTCGGTGAAAGTGGGGTCCGTGTCGCCGGTGTTCATCCACGGGACCTCGGCTTTCAGAGCTACACGGATTGCGATATGGCTGTTGGCGCCGTCAATTCCCCCGAGAATCGCCCAGACCTTTTCGTTGTAGGCGAGATGAATAATCTCGTTGCCGGAAGAGCCCCATAGGCCGTTATCGTTGCGGACCACCAACTCGTACGGGATGCGCCCGCGGTATCCTCCGCGCGCGTTGGCCTCCTCAAAGGCAAGCTGCATTCCCTGGAGCATCTTGATGCCGAGCACCTCTTCGTGGGATGCGCCGCCAATGGCTACAGAGACGGTCGGCTGAATCGGGCCGAGAAAACCGATCTTGACAGACTTCAAGCCCTCCGGCTCCGGCTTTTCTCGCCCGGGCCCCAGGAACTCAAGCGGCTCCAGGAAGAATCGCTTATAAGGCTCGGCGAAGCGCCCGAACGGCATGTAGCGGTCGGGAGTGTTAGCATATCGCTCCGGCGGCTGAGGCGTGGACGCCGACTGGGGAGAAGCCAGGCCCGTCTGTACGGCGGCCACCGCAGTCTCACTCACAACAAGGATAAGAACCGCCAAACTGAAGGCTTGTATGTGCCGCACGATTAAACCTCCTTCATTCTGCCTGGGAACCACCTTCCCGATGGGCCTCCGCAGGGGACACTGATTCTTGGGCTCTTACTCCGGCCCAGCGTCCCTTTCCATCTCCGCGGGCGAGGCCTTTTGAAGTTCCAACCCAGACATCATCGCCTTGAAAGTCAATAGCGAGGACAAAGTTGTGGGGAATTGCCCCTTTCGTGGGGATGGTTTTGATGACCTCCTTCCCCCGCGAAATTATAGCAACTCCGTTGTCATCTTTCTCGTTCTTCTTGTAGGTGACCCACGTGTCTGTTTCGAAATGGGCAAGCTGCGACAGCCCCTTGTCGGTGCAGACCCACGCCTCTTGTCCCCTCGCATTCAGGAAATTTGCGAAGGTGCTGACAAGGCCACTGTCGTGGTCCATGTATCCGCGCCAGTGCCTTCCGTCGTAGCGGCTCATGCCGAAATAGGTAGAGGCCCACAGAATTCCCGACTCATACGCGACCCCTGTCGTAATGATATGAATCAGTCCGTCATCCCGATAGAGGTCAATCTCCATCTCCCCGTCGGGGTCAACGTAGGCTTTCCATCGGTGTAGCTTGACGTCCCATTCGAGGATGCCCCCGCCCCAGACTGCGACGTACACTTTCCCGTCGTTGTAGCGGACGTTGTAGCACCATATCTCGTCCATGGGAGCATTCTTTTCAGTATAGATAGTCCACTCTCCCGTGTTTGTATTATAGCTGCTGACTCCGGCTGTCGTCGCGGCCCAGATGATATTGTCCTGGACGGCAACATTGTAAACTACATCGTTGACCAGTCCGCTGTTGAGCTGGTGGAAATGGTCGAATCGTCCGCCGCTCAACCGGCACAACCCGCCGCCGAACAGCGCCAGCCAAACATCTCCGGTCACAGGACTAACGTCAATTCCGGAAATCACCTGCCAGGGAAGGCCCTCTTCCTTTCCCCATTTCTTGAATTTGCCATCTTGGTAACAAGCCAGGCCGTCCTCAGTCCCGATCCAGACGCGGTTCCCGTCCACTTTCACGTAAAAGATATGGTCGTTGGGGAGGCCGCCGCTTGTGTTCTTTGCGGTGAAAACCTCCCAGTTTTCGTAAACGAAAGGAAGGGTCGTGGAGGCCTCCTTCTGCGGGGGAGCTTCCGCAAGGCATGCTGTCGCTGCGGCCATCAGAAAGAAGATTGCGGAGAGACAAATTCGGCAGTTCATGGCATGGCCTTTCCTCATAAACTCTTGAGATACTCTATCAGGTCGTTGAGCTGGTCTTTTGTCATATCGTTGACGAACCCGTGCTGATCGTGAGGGTTGTACCTTGTCCAGATTTCTTCAAGTGTTTCTGCTCGACCGTCGTGGAGATAAGGAGCCGCCTCGTAGATGTTGTTGAGGTGGGGGACGTCAAACTCACTTTTTGTGTCCAAGGGCGATTTCGTTCCAACATCAAACTTCTGGCAGTTGGTGTAGTATGGGGGAGGGTGGCACGTGATGCAGCGTCCGTCCGGAGGGATGAACCTTCCGTCGTTGGTTACGGTGCGCTCGAAAAGAGCTTTGCCCCGAGCCTGCGCGGGAGTGAGGCCTTCCGGGCGCCGGTAGCGATTCGGCGGCCGGGGAATGGTCGTGACGTATCGGTCGAGAGCAGCCAATTGTTCGGGCGCGAATGGGTCAACCCGCGTGAAGAAAACGGCTAACCTGGCACCGCACTGACGGCTCAGCGAAGGATTTAGGCCGCTCCACTTGAAAGGAGCGGTGTCGAGAATTCCCCGGAGCGTTCGGTTGTCAACGGGATTGACTCCGATTCCGTCGGGTTCCAGGTCGTAGGTCAGCCCGTCAACGTTGCCGTCGGGATGGCAGGAATGGCAGGAATATTGCCTCTGGAAGGTTATATCAGCGCTGTGGAAGAGCGTCTGGCCGAAGCGGGTCTGAGTTATTTGTTTAGGGCCGCCGAGGTCAATGCTGGCTACGACTTCTCGCCTCGCGGTGTCTATAACGTTGAGAACGTCTTCCAGCGCAGCAGCGACGTAAACCGACTTTCCGTCGGGCGAAATGGCCAGGCCCCGGGGGTTTTTTCCGGTCGGAATTCGCCGGACAACGAATTCGGCTGAGGCGCCGAGGTGATTTGGAATCACGCTGGCTCTCTCTTGTCCGTGCGCACTTTCGAGAATCCTGGTCAGCTTTTGCAAGTCCACAAGGGCAACTGCGTCAACTCCTCCGCCAGTGACGTAAGCGAATTTGCAGTCGGGCGTAATTACGATGTCCGTAGGGTCAGCGAAGTAATCATTCGGCTCGTCGAGGAGAACCTGGTCAACCGTCCCATCTTTCCAGAGGATGCCGAGGCCGTTGGTTATGACCCAACCCTGCAGGACGCGGCTGATCGGAACAAGATTCTTCGTTCGCAGCAACGTCACCAGAGCGAACTGACCGTCGGGCGAAAATTCGATTCCCTGGACGAGATTCGCCTCCGGTAGACGTATCCGGTTAACTATCTGCTTGCTCTGGGTATCAATGACGCTCACCTCGGAAAGCGAAGGAGCTCGGAATGGTACGAAATGAGACAGGTTATTGGTTACGTAAAGCATTTTCCCGTCGGGGGACCGCTCAATAGCCCAGGCGCCGCGGGCGGCGGCAAGGCGTTTGACTTCGGTCAGTTTGTGGACGTCAATGAGGGAGACATCGCCCGTGCCTGCGTTGGCCACATAGAGCGTGTGGCCGGCGATGTCGGTGATTAAGCCGTGGGGTTCGTCACCGACAGCGATAGTCGCCGCGACCTTATTGGTTTTGAGGTCAACGACGGAAACCGTATCGGAACTGCGGTTGGAGACATACGCCAACGTCTCCGTTGGGTTGAGGCAAACGGCGTGCGGTTGATGCCCCACTCTGACTTCAGCAACGGCTTTTCGGTTTTCAAGGTCAACGATGACAAGCGAATCGGAGCCCTCGCACGCGACGTAAGCACGCCTGCCGTCTCCGGAGAGCGTCAGGTTGCAGGGGGTCTTGTACTCAATGGCAACGGACGGAGGCTTGAGCGATTTGCGAGGATGCGCGATGGCTTTGACCGCGGGGTCGAAATCGAAGTTCTCGGATGACGCGGGGCATTCCCCGTTGTGGCAGGGGAAACATGTTTTCTCGTCGGGAAGGACAAGTCCGGCGGCTAATGCGTCGTTTCTATTGCGCATGACGAAGTCTTTGGAGTAGTCGCTGCCGGGGCCATGGCATGACTCGCACTGGACTCCCTCTTCCGCTTGGAAGGACTCCGCGAAGCCCGAGGGAGGTTGGCCAAAACCGGTGGCGTGGCAGAAGAGACACTCTATTTCCGCCTGGGGATTGCCCTGGAGGCCGGCTTTCGAGGCAATTTCCCAGGCAGAAGAAGTTCCGAGGATTGCGTAGGAGCTGGCGTGGGCTGACCGCAGCCACAAGCCGAACTGGTCACCCTTCTCAGCACTGGAATGACATTGGCCGCACGTCTTGGCGCCGACGAGGCGTGGATTAGTTGCGACTGAGGGGAGGGGAACGGAAGGGCGCCGGACCGTTTGGCCACCAGTGTGGGAGATTCTTTGCAGAGCTTCCTGGAAGTCGAACTTCTGGCTGCCGAGGACGTTCTTGTGGGTGTCCGTATGCCGATGGCAAACCATGCAATCGTCAAGGGTGGGAATGGGAAGCGCGGAGAAAGGAGAGGGCGTATTGCTCACCATGGCCTCGATGTGGTTGCTTGCAGGGCCATGGCAGGACTCGCACTGGACGCCGTCCTCCCGGCAGAACGTCGGGTCCAGTTGCCACGGCTCCGCGGTAGAGGCGGTCGAATGGCATCCAAGGCAGATGGGGCTTTTTCGCGGCTGGACATCCACGCCGGAAATCTCCGCGATCTCGAAAGCTTCGGGAAGGCTCAGGGCGGCAAAAGCCTTTGCGTGCGCGGACAACCTCCACTGAGCGTACTGGTCGCACCCCTTACCTCCGCCATGACACGGCACACACGTCTGTACGCCCGTGTAGAAGGATGCCTTTGGCCGCTGAGGAGCCGACACTCGCAAAGCCACGGCCAAACAGAACGCCACAGTAACTGCGAGAGCTATCAGAGAGTATCTGCCCATGGCATCTACGTCCTGTTCACTCTCCGGGTTCCTCAACGTGGAGAAGTTGGTCTGCTTTAATTCCTGTCAGGACTTGAACCCGCCCGCTTGGCCAGCGAATTTCGACCTTGGCGGCTTCGGTTTCAGCCCCGAGGCCGAAGTGCACTCTCGGGTCGCTGGTGGAAAGATACGATGAGCCCGACTTCACTTCCGCTATCTGGACGAGGCCGCCCGCCGTCAGGCAAATTCGCGTGCCTATTCCACAACGATTGCTCTTGGTGCCGACAGTGCGGACCATGAGCCAGTGGTTTCTGTTTCCTCCATCGTTGCGCAGCAGGACAGCCGGCCCATTGAGATTGAGAATCAGCAGGTCCATGTCTCCGTCGTTATCGTAATCCCCATGAGCGGCGCCCCGCCCAACGTACTTTCGGGAGAAATAGTCGCCGGAAATCGCCGACACGTCAACGAATTTCTGGCCGCGGTCGTTGCGAAAAAGCACATCTTCCTGTTCCTCGAGGCGGTGGGCGTTGCCGTTCGTGATGAAGTAGTCGAGGTAGCCATCGTTATCGTAATCGAAGAGGTTGCCTGCCCAGCTATGGTACTGCCCCATGACCGAAGCCACGCCCATCAGGTTGCTCCTCTCCTCGAATATTGAATTCCCAAGGTTGCGGTAGATACAGCAGTAGGTTAGATCAGGAACAGTGAGGTCCATCAATCCATCGCGGTCTATGTCCCCGAACTCCGGGCCCATGGCCGAAGTCGCCTCGCCGCTTTGACCGAAAGCCGTGCCCGAAAGAAGCGCTATTTCGCGGAAAGTGCCATCCCCATTGTTGGCGTAGAGGTAGTTCTCCATTACGTCGTTCGAGACGAAGATGTCCATATCTCCATCGTTATCGAAGTCGCCCGAGGTGATTCCCATGGCCCGCCCCTCCGGGTTGTAAACGCCGGCCCGGCGAGTAACGTCCTCGAAGGTGCCGTTGCCCTTGTTCCGGTAGAGGATGTCCGGCTGACCCTTATATGACATGGGACCGGGGAAATTGTCCGCGGGGTAGTAGAAGCGATAATCGGGGTCATAACTGAGATAATTCCCCACGTACAGGTCGAGGAATCCGTCGTTGTCGTAATCGAGCCACGTCGAACCGATACCCCACAAGTCGCTGTTAACACCGGCCTGGCTCGTCGCGTCAGAGAACGTGCCGTCTCCGTTGTTGTGGTAAAGGACATTGGGGCCGTAATTGGTCACGAAAAGGTCCACGTATCCGTCGTTGTCGTAATCAGCGGCATAGGCGCCCATGCCGAATCCGTCCTCGTTAATACCCGCCTCTTGCGACACGTCGGTGAAAGTGCCGTCTCGGTTGTTGCGGTATAGGGCATCTTTCAGCTTTCCGGCGAGGTGTCTTCCGCTCGGGTGGCTGACCACTTTATGGTAGCAGCCATTGACGAGGTATATGTCGAGATATCCATCGTTGTTGTAATCGAAGAAGGCGCAACCGGCGCCGGTGGTCTCGACGATGGAGTCGAGCTTGTCGTCTCCGAAACTGTGGACGAAATGTATTCCCGCCTCCTTTGTCACGTCGGTGAAAGTCGGGAGGCTTTCTGCCCCCTCCAGTAGTGAGGGCAGCAAAGCGGCGAGGACAACTCCTCCCAATGAAAGAAGCCTTTGCATCTTACTTTCCCTTTTCAGGCGCCCTGCTGGCAAGCGGGTCTCTGGCTACATCTTCGGGTGCGGGGCGATTGATGAACTGGGCGCCGAGGTCAATCCACTCCACAAAAAGCTTGCGTTCGGAATCGCTCAGGGGCCCATCCGGCGGCATGAGCTTGAAAGACGACTCTACGGCGGAAGGGTTTCCCGCTTCGTCAAGGCGCTTCCCAAAGAGATGCCAGACGAGAGGGCTCTCGCGGGCGCTGCCCGGCTTTATGTAGCGTCCAGTTATTCCCTCCGCGCCTCCCTCTTCCGGAGAGAGGAGAACCTCGTAGACGCGGGAGAGTCCGGTCTCTGGCGGGATTTCCGTCAGGTCGAGGCCCGGATGATTGTGATTGTGGCACTGGATACAGCGGCTCTTGATTAACGCTGCAATCTCTCGCTGGAAGTCAACCGTGCGGCGCTTTTCAGCCGGAACGTTAAGCTCGGCCGCCGGTTTTTTCAGCGCCTCGACAAGCCTGTTGGGCGGCGTAAGCTCGCGGTCCTCGTGGCAGCCGATGCAGCCGCGAGCTTCTTTTGGCATGGCCCACATCCAATTTTGATGCGTCACGACGGCCGTGCCTTTCTCGTCGAGAAGCTGAAACGCGACCGGAGTTTCAGACGGGACTTTCATGTAAAACGAACCGTCGCTCGATAAGGGCGCCTCACCAATGATTCGCCTCGGACCGAAGGGTGTGCTTGAATACTTCCGCGTCACGGGAACGCGAGGGACTCCGCTGTCGGCTGGGTTAGAGTTCGGCGCTGCCTCTCGCAAAGGGATGCCCTCTATCACGCGGAGACTGTGGAGCGAGCCCCGGGGGATGCTTTTCAACTTTGGCCGGTCCGTGATGTAGCAGTCGAGGCAGTATATGTCCGCCACGTCGAACTGGTAATCCACCACGCTCGCCCGCCCTTTCGGGCGCGTCCGTGGAGAGAGGGGCTGTGCTTCTATGTCGTGCCAATCGGGGTCATCGAAGAGCTTCTTGGCTATCTCGCCCGTCTCACGTGACAGCTTGTAGAGGCCGTAGGTATCGTTTTCGCCTCGTGGCTTGTATGAAACGACGAGGTCCTTTTCGTCGAAAGGAGAGGGAGAGAAGAAAAGACCCTGCTGGTCATGGGTAATGGGAGTGTAGGATTTCATGTTTCGCCGCAGACTGACCGCGGCGATGCTTCCTCCGCCGAGCGGGTCCTGCCCTGGGCGGGATTCGACAAAGAATAGCCAGCCGCTTGGTGCCAGTGCTGGCTTGCATTTCAAAATCGGGAGCTCGTGGTTGCCGTAAAACGGGAAGAGGTCGGTCCCGTCGGTATTAACCGTAAGAAGGGAAAAGAGGCCGGTGGGATAGTACCGCGTGCCGAAGCGCTGCCAGCTGCTGAATAGAATCCTGCCGTCGGGAAGGACTGCCGGGTCGAAGTCGGCGCTCAGGTTGAATGTTATGCGCCGGAGGTTCTCTCCGCTCAATTCGCAGGTGTAAAGGGACCACGCCGGACCGCTGCCGCATTCGTTGAGGGCATCAGAGGCATTACAGGCGAAGACAATCTGGTCTCGCGGCTGGAGATTGTCGAGGGTGTAGATGCTCGGCAGATAAGCCGGCGTCAGGCAATCCCACGAGGTCTGGACGATTCGGCGCTTGTTGGCTCCATCGGTATCCATTTCCCAGATGTTCCAGGGGGCATCGGAGCTGATTTTGCCCGAAAAAACCACCCGCTTGCCGTCGAAGGATACGACCGGGGAGCAGGCTGAGACAAACTCCGGCGTCAGGATGCGCAAATCCTCCTCCCCTTCGGAAAGGTCAAAGCACGCGATTCGACTACCGGAGAAGCTACGGGACGGCGGAAGAAATGGGCCGCTTTCTCGGCGAGGCGCAACCAGAGCCTCACGCGGGACCTGTGTGAAGACCAGACGGGCAAGCTGCTGCCCCTGTGCCTTTCCAACCGCGCACAGCAGAGGCGCCAAACACCACAAACCGACCAGCAGTCTTGAAAATCCGACAACTTTCAAGGCTCTTCCCGAGCCTCCCTTTCGCGCAAAGTGTTGCGCCTCTCGCAGCCCGCAGAGATAGCGATTCCGAAAGGCTGCCTTATGTACCGCCAGCGTCTCGTCCCGCCCCGCGGGACGCGAGCGGTCCTGCGGGCATCCTGCCCGCAACGGGGACAGGACGCTCCCGACACTGTCCCGCCACGGGCGGGAAGGGCAGCGTTACTTCGAATCGCCCCGTGTGGCAGGATTTCTTCACAAGCTCCGCCCCGTTGGCAACTATCGGGGAACCGACAAACCCTTCTCCTATATTTTATGGGAAAAGCCAGCCGAGTCAACAACTGTTTCCGGTGTAGCTGCGAATCGGTGGCAGATTCCGAAGCTCAACGGGGGCTGGCCTGAAAGCAGCGCCCCTTGTGGCATCCCGCCTTTGGCGGGACCCGTGGTTAGCGTCGTGGAGGCCTGACATGGGCAGGATGCCCATGCCACCAAAATACAGCCCGACCCTGTTTCTGAGGAGGCTGCATCTCCGGCTAAGTGCCGGGCCTTTAGAAACGTGAGGAGCTTCCTGGCTCGAGATGACCGGCCGCGCTTTGGTAGTTCGCTACTGAGCGCGGAGAGTTTCCTGCGACGCGGGGCTTTTCGGGTCGCACCCCGCCGCAGAACAACGGAACATTCCCACGCCGTGGCCCCTGCGGTCCGCTCAACTCGCTCGGCCGGGCACCCAGACCCGTGCGCCTGCCGCGGTGTTGGCGTCGGGGCGCGATTCTCTATTCCGATAGCGTAAGCTGCCGAAAGTGCACCCTGGAGCGTCTCGGTGGAGGCGATTCACTCCTTCCGAGAATGAAGACGGTCGAAAAAATTCGCGCCTTTCCTTGACAAAGGAGTGGGTGTGGTATAGATTTCCGCAGTTGCTGAAATAAAAGCGCGCCTCCCTCGTAACAGACCGGTCAGTCGTGGGGCGGCGCTGTGGCCAACGCTGGCGGACATTTTCTGACAGGAGGGCTAAGTCATGGGACACCTGCGAGCACGAAAGGATGTTTTTGTCGCTGCGGCATCTTTACTGTTACTCTCGTTCTTTTCGGTTTCGCTTGGCGCTGAGGAAGTAATGACTGCAAACCTGATAACTCTTCTCGGAAGTGTCAAGGTTACTCAGGCAGATGGGACGACTGTAACACTCACCGATACATCCAAGCCAATCGTCTTGCCGGCCACCATTGAGATGCTCGGGCCGAAGGGGAGCTTCTCGATTTCTTTCAAATGCTCCGCCGAGTCGGGACTCACCGACAAGTTCAACACGATGAGGTGGACCATGCGGCAGGGTGAAACAGTTCGCATTTCCCCGCTGGCGAACAACAGGGGGGTGAAGTTCGAGTATGTTAAAGGAACACGTCCATTCTACCTGGACGTTAACAACCGGGAGAACGTCCTGACCGTCAGGTCTATAAGTGGAGCAGTCTCGGTAGTGCTCCTGCAAAACAAGGTGAGCATCCCGCAGAGCGCCGCGGCTCGCATCACCAGCCCGATGAACACGTTCGCTTCTGTTGGAGTTGGTCCGGCACAGGTCAGTGAGATCGAGTTTGGCTATTCGGCGGAGGACCGCTTTACCCAGGTTCTGGAGATTGTCAGCGAGGCCGGGACGTTGCAAGTTGCACAGGCGGCAACGACACTCCCCGTGGTCGAAGGAGGCGTAGTCACAAGGCCGCTCGCCGTGCCTGCTCCAGAGAGATTCGCAATAGCCGTTCCTTCGCCAGAAACCGTGGAGCAAAGCCCATATCGGATACGGATAACGGTCCGGACGCGCTATTAGAAGACAACGGCGGAACTGCTATTTCGGCATGGCGTCTGTACGATGCGTCGGCTGCGTCGGCAGCGCCACTCTGAGGCGTCTGGCGTGGACGAAGATGGGTCCTCTTTCGGCTATGTGTCGCAGACAATGGCCGACGCTTCCGGTTGCGACCTGCGTGATGAGTCCTAAACTCAGGAGCTATTGTCCTGGCTTTGACCCGCCAGGGCGTCCTATGTTGCCGTGGGACTCAGCCCGTACGTAGCGCGGGACTCCAGGAGCATGAGCTGGGCTTCCGCCTCGGGTGGGTAGTTGGTTATGATGAGCTCCGAGACCTTTCCGCGGCGGCCCGCCTTGCAGTTTATGGCCCTGCTTGCGATGCGGCAGCCTCAGCGTATGAATTAATCCACTGGCCAGCGCCCGCGTGGCGGACCAGTGCGAGGTCGCGGAGTTGTTGAAGAACCTGCCGGATCTTCGCTTCGACGTTTCTATTGTCGGGGTAGAACCGCTGGAAGTCTCGAGCATGTCGGTAAAGGTCAGCGCCTTTGAACTCACCCGGGGGTAGCTTGGCCAGCACAAGCTTTTGCCAGCCTCCCAGCACGCGGCCTGGGCCCACAGGGGTGGGAAGGACACGCTCCCTGTCGCGAACAGAGGCTATCGCTCTGGTGACCGCGTCTTGGCGCCGCCCTTCTGAGAGCGTTCTCGCCCGCCTCGTCGCCTCCGCGTATGCGCCGATGTAGTCAGCGTCAGGCGCGAAACGCGTCAACTGATATTTGACCCGATCGTAGATGCTCCGCAGCGCGCGGGCTTCGGGCGTCTCCGCGTCGAAGTCCAGAGCAACGTTAACCTCAACGTTCGAGCTCAGCCCGCCCTCGGTCAGGTTTGAGGAACCTACAATTGCCGTTAGTCTTTTGCCCTTTTCGAGGAGGTATAGCTTCGGGTGGTATGTCCCGGGGCCATCTGCTGGCTCGCCGTAACAGTACAGGCGCAGCCGTGAGCCAGCCTCTGCTCTGACGTGGAGAGCGCGCAGCGATTCCGCGTCGGTTGTATGGAAATCAAGGCCGACGACGAACTCCATGTCGCCTCCCCTGCTAAGGCACTTGTCCATCGCCGCCTCGATGAGCCGCAGCCCTGAGCAGCGAACGAAAGCTACAGCGATCTCCGCCCGCCGCGAGCGCGGAAGCAGCTCACACAGCACATCCGCCATCTTGACGCCAACGTTGTCAACGAACCGAATGGCCACTCGACAGCACTCCTCGCCGCTCAGGGACCCCCGCAGCGCATGGGCATCAGAGCCGCTTCACGGTCTGGTCCTGAGTGCGCGTGCGCATAGTGCACGGCAGGTTCAAAAGCGCCGCTATCACCACAGCCCTCCGTCTGGCGTCCATCCCACCTTGGTAATCACCACAAATGCATATCTCACGCCTGTCCGCTCTGTCAACGACAATGAAGGTGTCCCCGTCGAATTGGTCCACACTGAACCGATTCATACCGACCTCCTTTCGTGTCCGGGGCCCAGCGCCGCGGTGCCATGGGAGAAGGCTGCGCCGTTCCGCGCTTTCGCGGCGGCGACGGATTGACCGCTCCCGACGAGCGCGGCGGGGGCCGTTGTGGATTCTGTTACTCGGAGTGAACAGAAGGTTCCAATCATCTCAAACCGCTACTCGCATGTGCGCGGAGCGTTGCTGTGCTTATCTGAGAGCCTGCCCAGTAACTCTGAGGACTTGCCCGCGGTCCCAGTATACTGTAACCACGGGCTTTCACTCAACCTGTGACAACGCCAGCCTGCGGCCGAAGGGGTCTGCTACTCTTTTGTGCCCTCGTTGATGAGCAGCCATGTGCCGGTCTTGCCGGCAACGGCGATGTCCGGGCGAGCGTCGCCGTTCAGGTCAGCAACGCAGATTTGCATCCCGGTTCCGACGCCGCCACCGGGGGGACTGATGGTGTGGCGGACGAACTTTCCGGTCGCGCTATCCCACTTGTAGTAGAAGAGGCATTCCGGCTCCTTGGCACCCGGGTCGTAGTCGCCGTGGCCGCGGACGCGCTTCCCGGTTATCAGCTCGCCTTTCCCGTCGCCATCGAGGTCTGCCCATGCCATGGAGTGGGCCTGGGACCATGAGTTGTCAATGAGGTGCTCTTTCCAGGTGGTGGTTCCGTCGGGTTTCGGTTCGCCCTGTTCCCGCCAGTACACCCCGTAGTCGTGTCCTTTCCCCCAGATGATGTCGTTGCGGCCGTCGCCATTGACGTCCACGACTAAGAACGGGGAACTCGCGCCCTGCAAAGCGCTCTCCGGATGGAGCTTCCACGGTTTGGCGAAAACGTCTCCCGCGGCGCGCTCGTACCAACCGACTGCGCAGAGGATGTCATCGCGACCGTCGCCATTGACGTCGCCGTAGGAGTAACCGTGCCCGCATCCGCTTTCCCCCAGGACAATCCGGGTCGCCGTCGGCTTGCCTTCCGGAGTCTTAGTCAACTTCCACGCGACCATAGGGTCCCTCGCGACCCAACAGTGGACTATGATTTCCGGCGCTCCGTCGCCGTCGAGGTCGCGTAGGTCAAAAGCCTCGTTCTCGGCGCGGGCTTTGACGAGGAGGTTAGGTTCCCATTTCCATCCCTTTTCGAGTCCGACTTTGCCCGGGTTCTTATACCAGTAGAGTTCCGACTCAGTCCATCCACAGGAGATTACATCAACCCAGCCATCGCCATCCACGTCGTAAACGTGGTCTCCGTTGCTGGCGTAGAATTCGTTCGCACCGAATCCGAGCGATACCTGGGGGATGTCGCGAATCGGCCGCGGGATGAAATCCGGCGCCGCGAACCAGTGTGTCCCCGCGATGATGTCGAGCTTGCCGTCGCGGTTCACGTCCGCGATGCCACAACCCTCGTTCGGGCTAACCATCAGGCAGCGCCTCGAAAACTTCACCGCGCCCGCCTCACCGGCAGAAGCCGTCCCTTGTGAACTCAAAAACGCCAGCACAACGCCGACGGCCGCGAAGCACGTCGTCACACGCCGCAATAGATGCCATCGAAACATGACATTTCTCCTTCACTGAAGTCTATCGTTTGAACCAGCCCGGCCGCATCGGCGGGCTTTCCGGTTCATAATTTACCGGATTTCTCCCGAAAGCGAAACCAAATCTGGAGGGTTCGGTCCCAGCTCCTCCCCAGAGAAACGAAAACCAGGACATGGGCTGCGAAGAACCACCTCTTGCACGACCTTGAGTCAAATGACCTGACGAGAGAAATCATCGGAAGCGGCATCCGCCGGGGGAAGCATTCTCAAGAGGCCCGTGGAGGGTCCTTACCCGTAGGCGACTTCGACCTCCTCCAGTTCCTTGATCTGGTCACGGATTCTGGCGGCGTCCTCGAAGCGGAGATCCTTCGCGGCGCGAACCATCTCCTTCCGTAGGTGCCTGATAGTCGCTCTCAACTCATCCGGCGAGGAGTATTTCACTATCTCTTCGGCGACAAACGGCACAGTAACGTAATCCGCCTCGTAGACCGATGCCAGAATGTCGGTGATCTCCTTGCGGACGCCCTCCGGGGTGATGCCATTCTTGCGGTTGTACTCTTTCTGAACCTCCCTGCGGCGATTTGTCTCGTTGACGGCTTCACTGATGGAATCGGTGACGACGTCGCAATACATGATGACTTTTCCATCAATGTTTCTGGCGGCACGACCGATGGTCTGGATCAGGGAAATCCGGGACCGAAGAAACCCTTCCTTGTCGGCATCGAGAATCGCGACCAGCGAGACTTCCGGTATGTCCAATCCTTCTCTCAGCAGATTGATGCCGATGAGCACGTCGAAGACGCCCTGCCGCAAATCGCGGATGATTTCGACCCGTTTGAGGGTCTCGACATCTGCGTGGAGGTATTTAACCTTCAGGCCTAAGTCAAGATAGTATTCCGTGAGGTCTTCTGCCATTCGCTTTGTGAGGGTTGTCACCAGGACTCTCTGTCCTTTTGCGACCCTGCTGCGGATTTCTTCGAGGAGGTCATCTACCTGCTGGGAAGCTGGGCGCAGCTCAAGTTCGGGGTCAACCAAGCCTGTGGGCCGAACCAGCTGCTCGGTAACTATCCCGCCAGCCTGCTCGACCTCAAACTCGTCCGGAGTAGCCGACACGAAAAGCGCCTGGTTTATCAGCTTATCGAATTCCTCGTAGCGGAGGGGACGGTTGTCCATCGCCGACGGGAGACGAAAACCGTGCTCGATCAGCGTGCGCTTGCGAGACATGTCCCCGCGATACATCCCTTTTAGCTGCGGGACCGTAACGTGGCTCTCGTCAATGAAAAGGAGAAAGTCCGGAGGAAAGTAGTCAATGAGGGTTGGTGGAGGCTCGCCCGGTCTTCGCCCGGTGAAGTGCCGCGAATAGTTCTCGATTCCGGGGCAATAGCCGATTTCCGCCATAAGCTCGAGGTCGTAGTTGGTCCTTTGCTCGAGCCTCTGCATTTCGAGGAGGCGGTTGCACCTCCGGAAGTAATCCAGACGTTCTTTCAGCTCCTCGCGGATGGAATCGAGGGCTTCCTGCATGGTTCGCTCGGAGGCGACATAGTGGCTGCCGGGATAGATTGTGACCCTGTCCACCCGCCGAAGAGCCCTCCCTCGCAGCGGGTCAATTTCGGATATGGATTCGATTTCGTCGCCGAAGAACTCAACTCGCACCGCCATCTCCCCTTCGTACGCAGGAAAAACCTCGACGACGTCGCCCCGAACCCGGAATGTCCCGCGATGAAAATCCACATCGTTTCGCTGGTACTGAATCTCCACAAGCCTTTCGAGAACTTCCTCGCGCGATATGGAGAGACCTCGCTCGAGGGGGATAGTCATTGCTCGATAAGTCTCCGGCGAGCCGAGGGCGAAGATGCACGACACGCTCGCCACAATTATCACGTCCCTCCTCTCTAAGAGCGAACGCGTCGCGGAGTGGCGGAGCTTGTCAATGTTCTCATTGATGGAAGCGTCCTTGGCGATGTAAGTATCAGTCTGGGGGATGTAGGCTTCCGGCTGATAATAATCATAGTAGCTGACGAAGTATTCAACGGCGTTGTGGGGGAAGACCTGTTTGAATTCGCTGAAAAGCTGCGCCGCCAGCGTTTTGTTGTGGGCGATGACAAGGGTCGGCTTCTGCACGTTTGCGATGACGTGCGCCATGGTGAAGGTCTTCCCCGAGCCGGTCACGCCGAGTAAGACCTGGGCTTTTCTTCCGGCGAGAATTCCTTCGGTGAGCTCGCCGATGGCCTTCGGCTGGTCTCCTTTCGGAACAAAATCGGTTACAATCTCAAACCCACACATAGAGTTTCGGCGCCTCCATCTTTCGCCATCAAACAAAAGTCTAACATCCGCACACGTCTTCGTCAACCGCCGGGAGACATGGCCTCGGCGACCGATAGGCATTTCGCATGGCCGAGAAGGGCGGGCCGCTGTGTTCGGGTGGGGAGCCGTGAGGGGGATCGCCCCCCGGCCCAGGCGGGCACTGCTGAGGGTGTTTCGCGCCAGTCCCCGCAGGGGATGGAGGATCGCAGTCACGTGCGTCAGCACCTGGGAACACCAAAGGCCGCAGGCCCAGCAGAGCCACCGCAGCCGGCGGCACGCAAACGGCGGGCGCCCGCCGCGGCGCGGGAAATCAGGGGCAAGATGCCCCCGACACAGCCAGCGAGACGCTGGCGGTACGACGTGCAATGCCGCCCCGTCTCGCGCCCGCGGGACCCGCGCCCGTGAGAACGGCGGGCGCTTGCCTTTTCTGAGCGAAGAAGTTAGTCTCTTCAGCGGTGGGGAGTTATGCGCTCTTCGGTTTCCGGTCAAGCAAAGGGAGCCCCCTATGGAAGAGGTAGGCGTCGTTCACTAAAGGGCGGCAGGAGGTGAGCAAATGGACGAGGATTGCGTATTGGTCATGGATTGTGGGGCCACGACGACGCGGGCTGTCGCTGTTGACATTAACGGCATCCTCGTAGGCAGCGCGAGCAGGCCGAGCTCGCCTTCTTCACAGCCGGGAGTAGCGAGCGACTGGCTGATATGGGACATCGAGGAGGTCTGGCGGAAGCTTTGCGAGGCGAGCCGAGAGGTGTGCCGCCAGGTCGGGCCGGGCAGAATCAGGGCGGTGACAACGGTGACTTTCGGGGCCGACGGCGCCGCGTTGAGAAGGGATGGAACTCTGGCCTACCCAGTCATTTCCTGGCAGTGCCAGCGGATGAGGGAATTCGTCAAGAAAGTCAAGGAGATAGTCAGCCCGGAGGAGATTTACGAGACGACCGGCTATCAGGTGATTGCCTTCAACACGCTGCTGAAGTGGATGTGGCTGAGGGAGAACGCGCCCGAAGCCCTTGCCGAAGGCAACCGCTGGCTGATGATGTCGGGGCTTCTTTCGCACAAGCTGTCAGGAGAGATGATGATTGAGCCGACGGCAGCTTGCACGACGATGGCGATGGACGTAAGACGCCGGGACTGGTCGAGGAAAATGCTTTCCCTGGCAGGGCTCGATGAGACGTTCTTCCCGAAATGGTCTCAGCCGGGTGATGTCGTCGGGAGAGTTACCAAGAAGGCGAGTGAGGAGACGGGTCTTCCGGAAGGAATCCCGGTCGTAGCCGGCGGGCATGACACTCAGTTTGCGCCATTCGGCTCCGGCGCGAAGCCTACGGACGCGATACTGAGCACCGGCACGTGGGAAATCGCTATGGTCCGGTCAGCAGTGCCGACATCCGAGTCGGGTAAGTTGGCGGGGCTCGAGGACGGATTGATTATCGAGTGCGACGCTAAGCCGGGGTGGTGGAATCCGCAGGTTCTCATGATTGCGTCAGGGGTGATAGAGTGGGTGCGGAGGAATTTCTTCTCGGCAGAGGCTGACCGCGAGGACGTTCATCGGTTGATGATGGAAGAAGGGGCAAAGGCGGGCGCCGGCGCGGGAGGGGTCATCGTGCTTCCTTGCTTTGTCGAGGGCACAGGGCCGGCGAAGAAATACGGCACGCCCGGCAGCATCATCAGGTTGACTCTCTCCACGACGAGAGAGCAGATTTACCGTGCTGTGATAGAGGGTCTTTGCTACCAGTTGCGACATGCGCTCGAGATTCTTTGCTCGGCGACCGGCTTCACGCCCGAAGGGATTCGAGTTGTCGGCGGCGGCGCCAAAAACAGTCTATGGAACCAGACGCGAGCCGACGTTACCGGCCTCCCTGTGTCAGCCGCCACAACAAAAGAAGCGACCGTCCTCGGCGCGGCAGCATTTGCCTTCAAAGGCGCAGGCATCTTCTCTTCCGCGGAACAGTTCATAGGGGGCGTTGACCTCGGCGAGGAAGTCTTCGGCCCGTCGGGAAATTCCGCTCTCTACCATGACGGCTACCGGAGCTATCTCCGTGGCCTTGAGTCCTGGCTGACGAACAGGGCCACCACCTAATGACTCTCATCGTTGCGTTCGGCGGTGCCTCGAAGAGGGAAAAAAGAGACTAAGTACATCAATTCACAAATACCGCGACATAGCCAACAGCCCGTCAGAAGCGAGGAGATTCTGGACGGGATTCACAGGATGGAGCGGATTTCAAACGGACGGCACCAAGCTGGAAGCGATCCAGCAGCTTGCTCAGACATGGCGCTGTCAGGACCGAAACTCACAAAATCGGAAAGAGGACGTACAGGATTCGCAGAATCCTGTTCATCCTGTTTGTCCCGTCACAGAAAAATACGTCATCGTATTTACGAATGGGAGCAGTAAGATGGACAAGCCGCGGCCGAATTTTCACTTCGGGCTCATGTCCCTGATCTTTAAGCTTCGGGACCTTTTCCGGTCTCCTATGAAAGTGTTGAGAGAGGTCGGGATAAGGCCCGGGTATCACGTGGTTGACTATGGCTGTGGCCCCGGCAGCTACGTGTACGGCGCCGCAGAGCTGGTGGGGAGATCGGGAAAAATCTATGCCGTGGACATCCATCCGCTTGCGATCCGGGCCGTTAAGCGTCTCGCGGCGAGAAAGAATGTCGCGAATGTTCAAACGATCCTGTCCGATCGCGACACCGGATTGCCAGACAACAGCGTGGATGTCGTCTTACTCTACGACACCTTTCACGAGCTAAGCGACCCGGATCAAGTGCTCCATGAACTACATCGTGTACTGAAGCCGAAGGGAGTCCTCTCTTTGAGCGACCACCACATGAAGGGAAGTGAAATAGTAAGGAGGGTAACAGAACGGGGATTGTTCAGCCTCTGGACAAAAGGCAAACGGACATACACTTTCCTGAAAGAGGTTGGTTACTCGGGCGATTGGAGCGTCGCGCCGGCCAGCCCCAGAACGAACTGCACCCCGGTGTGAGCGTCAGCGCACAAGGCGGAGAGCTCCAACGCTGTCGGTGCATGGAACCAATCAGGGTGCAGCTTCGAGGCGGGCCCTGATTTCTGTGGACGGGAACGAAGGGTTGGCCCGACGGCTGGGCGCATATTTAGCCTTGACACGGACGGGTTTCGCCGATAGTATGCCAGACGTTGAGGAGCAGTTGCTCACACAGAGTTATAGGGTAGAGTCCGGGAGACAACTCGCGCGGTCTGATGCTCAGGGTATGAAAGGGCGGTCAATGATGCCACGGGATAAGCTCGTCATACAGAAAGCGTTGGAGGAACAATCTCAGGCACACAGTACCCGGCAAGATCTCTACTTAGAGATCGAAAAGCTTGTGGGTCTGCCTGTGGTCTCTTTCTTTACGAGTTTCAGGTACCCGGTGATGCTCGAAGATAGCGACGCGGACATGCTCGAGGGGGTGCTGCAGAAGTGCGATTTGCCGAAAGGCTTCGCACTATTGTTGAGCTCCCCGGGAGGAAGCGCCCTGGCGGCGGACCGCATGATAAACATCTGTCGGTCTTACAGCGGCAGCGGGCAATACACAGCGATCGTTCCCGGAAAGGCCAAGTCTGCCGCTACGATGGTTTGCCTCGGAGCGTCCAAGATCATGATGGGAAGGACCTCGGAATTGGGCACGATTGATCCCCAGATAGTGGTTCGAGAGGACGACAAGGTGAAGTGGTTTTCCATATACAACCTTGTCAAAACCTATGAGACCCTTTTTGACAAGGCCGTCAAGGAGAAGGGCAATCTCCAACCGTACCTTCAGCAGTTAGCGAATTATGACGCAAGGGAGATAGCGGAATTTCGATCTGCCCTGTCTCTATCGGAGGATATTACGATCAAATCGGTCAAAACGGGAATGCTGTCAAAGCTCCCCAAGAGAGAAATCAAGAGAAAGATAGGAATTTTCCTGACGCCGGAAGAAGCGAAGATGCACGGAAGGCCAATCTACGCCGTGGAGGCGGCACAGTGTGGTTTGAACGTGGAAATCATAGAGGTGAAAGACAAGCTTTGGCCACCGGTGTACGAGCTGTACGTGAGGCTGAACAACTATGTGTCAAGGAACAATGTGGGCAAGAGCATCGAGAGCGCGGGCCACAGCTTTATGGTTAGAGTAGAGGGTTAGCGATGACAGAAAAGCGCGCAAATCAGCTACCTCGTGCCAAGGGAACGAAGATCAAAAAGGGGGAAGAGAGCTACCGCAGAATGTGGGAAGAGGTGAAGCCCTTCGTTAAAAAGCGACAGAGGAAGCACTATTCCACGAGAGGTGAATGGAGAGTTTCCGGTGCCGAGCCCTAATAGTGGCACTGGGTGCTGCCAGCTTTAGCGCAGAGACGCAGGAACGAGCGCAGGGAAGGGAACGTGAGCTGGGCGGAGGAGGATATGGAACTGGTCGAGAGGATTAAGGAAGGAGTGATAAAGGGAGACCTCGGTCTTGAGACGAAGGTGGCAGACTTAGCGAAGAAGGCTCTTGAGGAAAAGGTCCCCGTCGAGAGGATTCTGAGGGACGGGTTAATCGCGGGGATGTCGGTCATAGGCGAGCAGTTCAAGAGGAACGAGATTTACGTGCCGGAGGTTTTGATTGCGGCCAGGGCGATGAAGTCCGGAATGGCGGTTCTCAAGCCGCTGCTTGCCGATAGCAAGATCGAGCCGGCGGGGACCGTCGTCATCGGGACGGTCAAGGGAGACCTCCACGACATAGGGAAGAATTTAGTGGCGATGATGCTGGAAGGGGCCGGGTTCAAGGTTGTTGACGCCGGGATTGACGTTTCTCCCGAGAAATTCATTCAACTGGCGAAGGAGAACGATGCGGACGTCGTAGGAATGTCGGCGCTTCTCACGACGACAATGACGGCGATGCAAAAGACGATAGAGACCATCAGGGCGGCGGGCCTGGCGGACAGGGTTAGAACCATCATCGGCGGCGCGCCCGTTACGCAGAGGTACGCCGACGAGATAGGAGCGGCCGGGTTCGCACCGGACGCGGGGTCGGCCGTGGACAAGACCAAGGAATTGCTGGGGATCGCGTGATGGGCCGTTCAGCCTTTCCGTCTCTGCGCCTCTACGTCGGAGCATAAACGAATCAAACGCGGAGACGCAAAGGCGCCGGGCAGGAAAGAAATGTCATCGTCAGGGTCTTCAGCCGAAGAGAAGGAATAATGCCAAGTCGCGTGAAGGCAGGTTTTTTCTCTGCGCTACCGCGTTTCCGCGTCGAAAGTATTCGAATACGAAACGCGGACGCGCAAAGGCGCGGAGCGGAACTCAGACCTTAACGTGATTGCTGTGAGCCGAAGAGAGGCGAGATGTTAATCATCGGAGAGAGACTAAATACTTCGCGGAAGGGACTGCACGAGGCAGTGGAGAAAAGAGACGAGGAGTTTCTGCGAGAAATCGCCCGAAAGCAGGTCGAGAACGGCGCGGGCTACCTGGACGTGAATTGCGGGACGAGGCTGAAGCACGAGATCGAAGATTTGCCTTGGCTTGTGAAGCTCATCCAGGAGACGGTTGGCGTTCCCCTCAGCATAGACACGCCGAGAGCGGAGGCGGCGGAAGCTGCGCTCGCTATCCACAAGGGACGCCCGATCGTAAATTCCATTTCCGCCGAATCAGAGCGGTACGAAAAGATGCTGCCGCTCGTCAGGCAATACAAATGCGGAGTAATTGCCCTGTGCATGGACGACCGGGGCATCCCGGAGACGGCTGAGCGGAAGTTTGAGGTGGCGAAGGGCCTTCGGGCGAGGCTTATCTCCGACGGCGTTCCGGAGGAGGACATATATCTCGACCCGCTTGTTCAGCCGATCGGGCCGAATCAGGCGGCGGGGAAGGGTGTGGTGGAGACAATCCGCGAGATCGCCCGTTCCTTCCCAAAAACGCACATCTCCTGCGGAATAAGCAACATCTCTCACGGGATGCCCGTTCGGAAGCTGCTCAACCGCACTTTCATCGTGATGTGTATCGCAGCGGGTCTCGACACGGCAATTGTTGACCCGAACGATGCGGAACTCATGCAGAGCATCCTCGCTGCGGAGACATTGGCGGGGAAAGACGAGTTTTGTATGAAGTACATGGAGGCATACCGGGCGGGGAAGATAGCATGACCGGTTGGTGCCTCATAGGGCGACGCGTTTGACCTTTATTGGCGCGAAATAACCTTGTTCCTTCCCTGGCTGCGAATCTTGCTGACACTCCTGAGCGGGGGGCCGGGTTCATCGGAAATGTCCCTTGAAGACCGATAAAGTCAGAATAATACCTTCCGGTCGTGAATTCGCGGTCAATCCCTCTATTTCCCTTCTCGCTAACCTCCAAAAGCATGGACTTTTTCTGGAGAGTGCCTGCGGCGGAAAAGGAACCTGCGGCAAATGCCGTGTGCGGTTCATGAAACGCGCTCCCGCAGCATCCGAAAGCGACGAGCGCTACCTGGCGGCTGGGGAGATGAAACAAGGGTGGCGCCTCGCCTGCCAGGCGGAGGTCGGCGGTGAGATTGAAATCTTCGTTCCCCCGACGAGCGCTGAAACCCGTGCGACCATACTCACTAAAGGACGAGCGGTCGAGAAGGAAGTTGACCCGGAAGCTAAGAAGCATTTTCTTGAGATGCGACCGCAGACGCTCAACAGGCCCATCGGGGATGCAGACCTCCTCTTGAAAAAGCTCGGAATGGAGGACGTCCAGATTAGTCTTCTGGCTTTGCGAGAGCTTCCTGGGGTGCTGCGGTCATCCGATTACCGCGTGACGGTGACGGTCGTCGGAGGCGAGATAACGAAGGTGGAGCCTGGGAACACAACCCCTAAGAATTTTGGGCTGGCGATTGATATGGGCACATCCACCCTCGTCGCCTCTCTTATAGACCTGAATTCCGGGGCCGAAAAAGGCGTGAGCGCCTCTCTGAACCCGCAGCGGGCATTCGGGGCGGACGTCATTTCCAGAATCCAGTACTGCCGCGAAAACAAAGACGGTGTCCAGGCACTGAGGGACGCTCTCCGCAAAAAGCTCTCTCAGATGGTGGAGGAGGTGTGTGAAGAAGCCGGCATCCAGCAATCCGACATCAGCGAAGCTGTGGCTGTCGGCAACCCGACGATGCACCACATTTTTCTTGGGCTTGATCCATCGCAGATAGGCGTGATGCCCTACGCCCCGGTCATTTCCCGCAGGGTGGTCTTTCGCGCCATGGAGGCGTCTCTCGACGCAATTGGTCGGTATCCTGTCTGCACTCCCCCCAATTTGAGCGGGTTCGTCGGCAGCGATATTGTCGGGGGCATTATTTCGCAAGGGCTTCTTGACAGCGACGAGATACAGCTTCTGATTGACCTGGGAACGAACGCTGAAATCGTTCTTGGAAACAGGGAGCGGCTTTTGATTAGCAACGCGGCGGCTGGGCCCGCATTCGAAGGAGCGAAGATTGAGTGCGGGATGATTGCCCTCGACGGGGCAATTAACAAAGTGTGGTTCGACGAGGAGGACGTGCGGTTCAGCGTGATAGGGGACGTCGAGGCTCAAGGGATCTGCGGCTCGGGGCTGGTGGACGCTGTCGCAACTCTCCTTGACCTGGGCATCCTTGACGCTACGGGGAAGACGAGCGATTTATCCGGGCTGCCCCGCGCACTGTCGGAGAAAATCAGGAAAAGATTGAACCGCGCGGCAAAAGAAAAAAGGTTCTTTCTCTCCGACGGAATCTACATATCTCAGAAGGACGTTCGGGAGCTTCAGGCAGCTAAGGCCGCGGTCGCGGCAGGAATCGAGATATTAATGAAGAAGAAGGGCATCGGCGCACAGCAGATTGCGCGGGTGATGATCGCAGGAGCTTTCGGCAGCTATGTGAATCCTGTCTCAGCGAGGAGAATCGGCCTCATTCCGAACCTGGCGCTGGATAGAGTGATTTCGGTGGGCAACTCCGCGCTGGAAGGGGCGAAGATGTACCTTCTGTCGAGGCGAGTCAGAGAACTGGCAGACAGGATTGACAGGATAGCGGAGCTGCACGAGCTTTCAGTGGAGAAGGATTTCAAGGAGGCGTTCGTTTCGAAAATGCCGTTCGGGTAAAGCACACCAGAGTGAAGACGATTCGTGCGAGCCAGCGACATAGGGAAGGAGGAGATTTGAGAGATGAGAGTTAGAGAAGAAAGATTGGAGAACCTCAATAGGAAATATAGAGGGTACATGAGCGGGACAAAGCTGGATCAATTTTTTCAGGAGTTCGAGATAAAGTTTGCGGCGGGGCACTGGTGCGCGGGGGATTTTGCGGACAGGTTTGCGCCGGTGGGCTACAACAGCGACGACCCGACATTCGATTCGGGAATCGTCGCGCAAATCAAGAGGATAGCCGACGCTAGGATCGAGGGGATTGAGTTTCACGAGCAGCTCTTCATTGACGAGAAATACCGGAAAGACCCCACCAAGATTGAAGTGGTTCGAGAGGCCCTCGGGAAGTACAACGTGACTCCCACGAACATGAACATCAACCTCTTCACCGACCCGCGATGGAAGTTAGGCGGGGTGACGAACGCGAACAGAGCCATCCGCCGGGCGGCCCTGGAGGTGGCGCTTCAGGGAGTGGAAATAGCGAAGGAGATTGGCTGCAAGAGTGTTTCGCTCTGGCCGGGCTCCGACGGGTGGGACTACAATTTCGAGGTGAATTACGGGGAGATTTTCCGGAGGTTTCTCGACGCATGCGTTAAAATTAACACAAAAGCCAAGAACCTCGGACTGAGATTTGGAATCGAGGCGAAGCTGCACGAGCCGCGCGAAGGAAATATGGTCATCTCGACGACGCATAAGGCGATGCTCGTGGCAAAATACGTCAATGACGAATGCGGCGGAAAGAACATGGGCGTCTGCATTGATTACGGGCACGAGCAGATGTATTGCAACGAGCCTGCGGACAATCTCTACGTGGGCAAGCTTCTGGGCGTGCCGATAGTGAACTTCCACGTCAACACCGCTAAGGCACACTCAAACGACGAGGACCGCGTGACGGGGACGGGAGATAACTGGCGGTTCGTGGATTTCTGCTACGCCGCGATAGATACCGGCTACGATGGCTGGTTTGGCGAAGACCAGTTCACATATAGAATGGAGCCGGTCAAGGCAATGGCTCTTTCGAGGGAGCTTTTCGGGAACTTGATGAAGAAGGCCCTGCTGATCTATGCCCGCAGAGACCGGCTACGCGAGGCACAAGCTACCGGCGACGCCGCGACGACAATTGACGTGGTGAAAGATATCCTCATCTGACAGTGTAACCGGGTCTGACGGCGAAAAGCATAGAGATGAAAGTAGCTCTCGGACAGATAAACACAACCGTGGGCGATGTTCGCGGGAACGTGGACAAGATGGTCCAGTTCGCCGAGAGGGCATGGGGCGGCGGCGCCGACCTTATCGCCTTTCATGAGCTTTCCATTCCGGGCTATCCGCCGAAAGAGCTGGCTAAAAGGCGAGATTTCGTTTCCGCGAATCTGAATGCGCTCGACCGGCTCAGGGAAGAATGCCCCGGAATAGGGCTCGTGTGCGGCTACATCGAGCCTGTAGGGTATGGCCCGAGTGTCCGAATTTACAACTCGGCGGTTCTTGTTCACGATGGTCAGGTTGTCCTGCGGCACCGCAAGAATATCCTGGCGGAGTTCACCGGGTTCGACGAGCGGACTCATTTCAAGGCAGGAAACGGCGGAGTGGTCGCGGACTTTAAGGGCCTGCGAGTCGGCCTGGCGATTTCGGAGGACGCGTGGCCGGACAAGGATTTATGGCAAGAAGGAAGGAAGAGGAGACCTCTGGCGGGGCGATTAGTCGCCGCTGGCGCGCGCCTGCTGATAGTCATCAGCTCATCGCCTTTCTGGCCGGGGAAAGGCAAAGAAAGGGAAAAAGCGGCGAAATCTGTGGCTTTGAAGTACGGCGTTCCGATAGTCTACGTCAATCAGGTCGGCGGAAACGATTCTCTTATCTTCGACGGCGGGAGTTTCGTGGTCTCGTCGGAGGGGAGGATTGTCGCAAGGGCTGCTCGATTCGGGGAGGACCTGGTGTTCGTTGATCTGGATTCGTCCGCGGAGCAAGAAGCGGTGGAACTTGGCGAAGCCGAGGAAATTCGCCGGGCCCTGGTCCTGGGGACGCGGGATTTCGTCCATAAATGCGGCTTCCGAAAAGGCGTTCTCGGCCTGAGCGGCGGAATTGACTCGGCGGTCGTGGCGTGCATAGCGGTGGAAGCGCTCGGAAAAGAAAATGTCCTGGCTCTGCTCCTTCCCTCGATGTACTCGCCACCAGAGAGCCTGCGGGATGCCAGGTTAGTCGCCGAGAACCTCCGCATAGAGCTTCGGACAGTTCCCATCGAGCCCCTCTACCGCGCATATGTCCAAACGCTGCAACGGGATTTCCGAGGGCTTCCGGAGGATGTTACGGAGGAGAACATTCAGGCCAGGATCAGGGGGAACATCCTCATGGCATTTTCTAACAAGCTTTTGCATCTGGTTCTGGCGACGGGAAACCGCTCCGAAGCAATGACCGGCTACTGCACGCTTTACGGCGACGCGGCGGGTGGATTGGCGGTCCTGGGGGACGTTCCTAAAACGATGGTCTATCGCATCGCGGAACGATTCAACGCCGAAAGGGAAGTAATCTCTCGCAGCATCTTCGAAAAGGAGCCTTCCGCGGAGTTGAAGCCCGGACAGAAGGACTCCGACACGCTTCCCCCCTATGACGTACTGGACCCGATTCTGTCAGCATTACTGGACGAGGGGAAGACCCCGGAGGAAATCGTTGCGATGGGATACGACCCACAGACCGTTCGGCATGTCCTTAGCAGAATTTACGGGAGCGAGCACAAACGAAAACAATCGCCCCCTGCTCTCCTGGTCAGCAAAAGCGCCCTTGCCCCCGGTCGGACGAGACCTCTCGCGGCGCGCATCGAAGGCACCGTTTGAAAAGCCCCACGATCGCCCCGCCTCGGCGGGGAGAAAGTATGAGCAAGCGTGCTCACGAACAAGCGAGGAACCTCGTAAGAGCAGTTTCGGCACTCGCATGCGTGCTATTTGCGGCCCCGCCACAGGCGGGGTGGCTTACGTGGGACGGCAGCCCTGAGGGAACGCCGCCAGAGGTCAAGGTTATCGAGTCCGACGCCGACAGCACGAGATTTGAGGTTGTCATCCACGGCTTTTTCATGGAAGAGGTGGAGGCCGAAACCGATCCCGCTGCAGCCTGCAGCGGGATGAAGTTCAGCCGAATATTCTTACCCCGGGATTCGATGACGAACTACGGGACCACGACGAGCAATGGGGCGGCGGAGCTGCCCGTCATCCGGCGATACCTTGCGGTGTTGTCGGATGCCGATGCGGTACGAATCGCTCCTAACGCATATGAGATAGATGAAGAATCGGTGACAACCCTCGAGCAGGTTACGGTCTATCCTTTCCAGGGTTTCCGTTCGGAGGAGCATCCGCGTCTTGACTTCAGTTTCAGCGATAAGTTCTACACCTCGGCAATTTCCTATCCGATCCCCTACGATTCGGCTCCGACTTTGACTTTCAGGATAGGCCTGTTTCATCACCTCAGGGTGGCGAGGGTGGAGATGTTCCCCTTGGTGCACATTCCGTCAGACCGGGTGCTGCGAGTTTACAGGCACTTCAAGGTGAAGGTTGGTCACTCCGGCGGCGAGCGTCCTGAGGTTCCGTCGAGCACTCCCACCTATGGAAAGATGTACAGCACCCTCATCGCTAATTATGACGTCGTCAAGCCGCTACTGGAGCCTCCTCGAACGACACGGTGCGGGAGCTACCTCATTATTACCCCAGACAAGTATTACTCCAATGTCATGCCTCTGGCCTGGTGGAAGAGAGCAAAAGGACTCACCGTCGCAATCCGGACGATTCCATCGCAGATTCCCAACACGCCAGACGGTATCAAAGACGCCATAAGGAACTTCTATGCCGAGCACCAAACCGACGATGTTTTCGTGCTGCTCGTCGGAGACGTGGAAGAGTTGGCGTCGCCAGTCCGCCAGGCGTATGAGTGGAACGAGTTGAGGCCGGACTGCTCTTCGGACATCGAGTACGCGAGAGTGGCGGGGGATGACTTTTTCCCGGACTTGTTTCTGGGTCGAATTCCCGCGGACAACGCTCAGGAGGTGGACGGTATCGTGAAAAAGATACTCAACTACGAGAAGATGTCCACCGGCGGCGATAAGACGTGGCTCGGTAAGGCCCTCCTGGTTGCTCACAAGCAGGACTATCCGGCGCGCTACAGGGCCTGCAAAGAATCCATCAGGTCGTACGCATACTCTTACGCGACGCCGACGTTTGACACCGCATACGGAGCCGACGGGGCAACCAACACATACCTCAGGAGCGCGCTCAACGATGGCAGAGGGATTGTGAACTACCGCGGACACGGCGGCGCCGATTGTTGGTGGGCGTGGGGTGTTGGCGGGCAAAGCTGGTGCATCACTCCCGACGTTAGCGGTCTTACAAACGGCGCCAGGACCCCCATGATATTCAGCATAACTTCCCTGAACAACCGCATTAAGAGCACTGATTGCATCGGGGAAATTTTCGTGAAGCTTCCACAAGGGGGAGCGGTAGCTTTCTATGGCGCGTCGGCTGATTCCGGGACTATTCCCAACGATTATCTGGACAAAAACCTCTTCAAGGCTGTTCTCGACGAGGGAATTGAGCCATTAGGGGCGGCTGCAAATTGGGCACAGGTCAGAACGATGGAGGAGCTTTCCGGGGCGGGGGCATTTTCGGCGGAATATAACGCAAACATCTACCTCCTCCTGGGCGACCCGGAAATGCCGGTGAGGACTCGGCCTCCTCTATCTTTTGGGGTCGTGGAGCACCCGCAGTGGGTGGAAGCTGCCGAACAAACCGTTCAGGTAGTCGTGAAAGACGCCGACGGCGACCCGGTCCCGGGCGCCCTGGCGACGGTTAGAAAATACAAGGGAACCTCTGCCTCCCCGGACGTGGAAGTGCAGGATTACACCGACGGCGACGGCAAGGTGAATTTCGCCATTTCTCCGAAGACGCGGGGCGGCCTCTCGGTGACCGTCCTGAAGCAGGACTATATCCCGTATGATAGCGATAGCTCCTTGCGGGTTATCCACACTGAGCGTGACCTCGTTAGCGGCAGTTTTTCACTTAGCTGGCAGATTGAGCCGGGGAAAAGCTATGCCGTCTATACATCCGATTCGCTCTGGCCGGAACCGAACTGGAGCCGTCTTGGAATCACGCCTGAGAAAGAGGGATTGACAATGACCTTCACGGACACAACTGCGGGGTCCGCGCGTTTCAGGTTCTACAAGGTGCAGGCTCGGTGATAAGCTGCTCGGGCCCGCCGCAGGCGGGCTCGCGGCTGCGATTGGGACGTTTCGCACGGCAGAAAGGAAACCTCTCGCAAAGCGGCGCGCGTGCCGCGCGCCAAAACGATGACTGAAAATCGGATAGAGGAGATTCTCGGCATTTCGGCGTCTTGGCGAGAGAGGAGGGAACCGGGGAAAGCCCGGGCCGCAGGAGGACGTGGGCGAAAAACGCCTTTCGAGGGGAATGCGGCTTGAGGGATTGATTGGGCGAGGAGGGAAGCTCCGCTTCTTTCCAGACACGGGGAGGACGGAGGAAATGCTCAAGGAGGAGCGCAAATGCGAACAAAATTCACCGGCATCCTTCTCATGATATTTCTTTGCCTGGCGGCTGAGGCAGGGGATGACGCCGTCTTGAAGCTCAGCAGGGTCCGGTGGGATTTCGAGTCCGGTGACCTCCAGGGATGGACTCAGAGCGGGACCCTCGCAAGGCAGCCCACAAATAAAAGCGATGACCGGCACATGGGCAATTTCAATAAGCAGGGACAATATTTCATCGGTACGTGTGAATTGACAAGTGCTGGGACAGCATATGACGATGATTTGACCGGCGAACTGAAGTCGCCGGCATTCGTCATTGACGGGCCGGCGTTGTCGCTGCTCGTCGGCGGTGGAAGCAATGAGAATCTTTATATCGCTCTCTGCGATGCCTCGACGGGAGAAAAGCTCATTCTCGCCCGCGGACAAGACGCGGAAGCCATGAGGCGAGTGATATGGGACCTCAGCAAGCTCGACGGCAGGACGGTTTATTTCAGAATCGTGGATGCGGCGAAAGGGGGATGGGGGCATATTAACGTTGACGACATTCGTCCTCTCACCAACGCGGAGATCGAGGCGATGCAGCGGGCGGAGCGGGAAAGGAAAGAAGCCGCCAACCGGAAGGTCGCTGACCTGCTGGAAAACGTCTTCAAGGCGGAAAGAAAAGTCTATTCGGGAAAAGAGCTTCACTCGCTCGGGATGCCCCTGGGACCCATTGGCGGCGGGTCAATTTATCTGCGGGGAACAGGCGAACTCTATCGGTGGGAAATCTTCAACAACATGAATTCCACCGCCTACATTCCAGACCAGTTTTTCGCAATTCGCGCGAAGCCAGCGGGAGGCGAGGCCGTCATGCGAGTCCTCCGCTATTACGACGGCAAGGAGCCAGGGGTGAAGGACATCCGCTTCGTGGGCGAATTCCCCATCGCGCATCTGGACTACATCGATCCGGAGCTGCCTGTGAAAGTCTCCATCATGGCTTTCTCGCCTTTTATTCCAACGAATGCGAAGGATTCGGCACTTCCTGTGATACTTTTCGCTTTCACGGTCGCCAATGAGTCAAATGCACAGGTTGAGGTTTCTCTGGTGGGAGCATTTCAGAATGCCGTCGGCTACGACGGCAAGGCGCGATATGAGCGAGTTTCGTGGGAAGGGTATGGCGGGAACAGCAATTCGCTACGCCACGTTCAGCAGGATAAGTGCCTGGTGGTGATGAGCAAGGAGAACTCGAAGGGAGGCATGGCTCTGTTTATGGGCGGTGAGGGCGGCATCACGGCTAATCCTCAATGGGCGGACGCGAAGGCCTTCTTGGATAACTTCCGTCACACCGGCTCCCTCGGCATCCCGATGAAGGGCCTTAGCGAGAAGGGAAAAACGTGGAACGCGGCCCTTGCCTCGACATTCACGCTGGCGCCTGGCTCCAGCAGACATCTGGGGTTCGCCATCCTATGGTACTTTCCGGGACGGCTCGCCGTCGGCAATATGTACGAGAACTGGTTCGCAGATGTGGAGGAGCTGGCCAGCTACATCGCGGAATCCGGAGAGCGTTTGGTCAGGCAGACGATTCTGTTCCACGACACGCTTTTCGATACGACCCTTCCCTATTACGTCATTGAGAGGCTCAGCAGCCAGATGTCTACTCCCTGCACTCAGCTCTGCATGTGGCTGAAGGACAACAGCTTCTTCGGTTTTGAAGGGCTTAATCCCGACGGGACCGGCTGCTGTCCGATGAACTGCAATCACGTCTGGAACTACGAGCAGACCCTCGCAAGGCTCTTCCCGGAGATTGAGAGAAGCATGCGTGTGATTGACCTCGAGCATCAGATGGAGGAGAACGGTGCAGTTCATCATCGCGTCGCTTACCCGTTGCAGGGGAAGGTGACGGGGCCGGGAGCGGTCTGCGACGGCCAGGCCAGCACCATCTCCAAGACCTATCGTGAGCACCTGATGTCGGCCGACAATTCATTCATGCAAAGGATGTGGCCGAAGGCGAAAAAGGCAATGGAATTCATGATTCGCAACTGGGACGGCCCCGACGAGGATGGCGTCATGCGCGGCAAACAGTTCAATACCTACGACACCTCCATCTCCGGTCCGAACACTTTCACCGGGACGCAATACCTCGCCGCTCTTCGTGCGGCAGAAGAGATGGCGAAAGAAATGGGGGACGACGCAGCCAGACGCTACCGTGCCATTTTTGAGAAAGGGAGCAAATGGCTCAGCGACCATCTTTTCAACGGCGAGTATTTCGTGCAGGAATGGCCGCAGGCTCAACCGGACCACGACTACGGTCTCGGCTGCCATGCCGACCAATTGATGGGGCAGTGGTGGGCGAATCAATTGAACCTCGACTATCTTCTGCCCGGAGACCAGGTGAAATCGGCCCTTCGCTCGATCTTCAAATACGATTTCATTCCCGATTTTTCGCAGTTCGAATATTCTCTCGGACATCGCGAGTTTGTCTGGGGAGACGGTGCCGGATTGATCTGTTGCACCTGGCCGAAAGGAGGCAAGCCAAAGACCGTCATCCTGTACGCCGAAGAAGTCTGGACGGGAATTGAATACGAAGTCGCCGCTCTGATGATAAAAGAAGGGATGATCAACGAAGCTCTGGCGATCATCCGCACAGTCCACGACCGCTACACCAAGGGGCGAAATCCCTGGAATGAGATCGAGTGCGGTGACCATTACGCCAGGGCCATGAGCAGTTGGTCTGTGCTCCTGGCGGCTCAGGGCTTCCGCTACCACGGGCCAAAAGGCATCCTCGGATTTGCCCCCAACCTCCAGCAAGATGATTTCAACAGCTTTTTCTCGACAGCCGAAGGATGGGGGAGCTTCTCCCAGAAGAGGGAGGGAAGTACGCAAACCAATCTCATCGAGCTGAAGTATGGGACTTTGAAGCTGAAGCAGCTCGAGCTGAAACCTGCATCGCGACGGGTGAAACAGGTGAGCCTGGAGCTGAGCGGTAAACCCTTCCCGTCCGAGTGGGAGATTGTCCAAGGCCGCCTGGTCATAAACTTCCCCGGCCCGTTGACCTTGAAAGAGGGGGACTCCATAAAGGTCGAAATGACCCGGTAGAGACGCCGCCGTGCAGTCAGCAGCGTGAAAGCCTTTTTAGCCGAAGAAAGATGCGAAGAAGAATTGCGGTTTTGACGGAATTCAATTCTCCTCTTGAGATAAGAGAGGAGGAGATAGCGCCTCTCAAGGACGGAGAGGTGCTCGTCGAGCTTGTGGCATCGGGGGTGTGCGGTTCCGACGTTCACATGTGGAAAGGGAAAGACCCCCGAACACCTCTCCCGATCGTCCTGGGACATGAGGGTGTTGGCAGGGTCGTGGATGTACGCGGGGATAAAACAGACGTATGCGGCAGCAAAATCGAGGAAGGCGACCTCATCATCTGGGACCGGGGCGTGACCTGCAACCGCTGCTATTTCTGCACCATCAGGAAGGAACCCTCCCTCTGCCCCAACCGGCAGGTCTACGGGATTACGCGGGACGGATGCTACGCCCGCCACCTGACGCTCGTGCCGCAAACTAAGCTCATCCAACTCGAGTACTGGTTGATGAGAGAGGATGCGGAACTCAAAGAGTTTAGAATAGACCCGGTCATTCTGGTCGCAGCAGCCTGTTCAGGAGCTACCGCGGCGCATACGGTGGAGCTCCTTCCCATCCGCCCGGGGGATGCGGTCGTCATCCTGGGGCCGGGGCCGCTGGGGCTTTTCTGCCTGGCTTTTGCGCTGGCGAAAGGGGCGACCGAAGCGATTGTCATCGGGACGGCCGCTGACGCCTCGCGGCTTGAGCTGGCTGGAGAATTCGGAAAAATCTGGACCTATACTGCGGACGGCTGGACTGGGGAGCACCTGAGACAGGAAGTAATCGCTATGACGGGAGGAATCGGCGCCAACGTCGTCATAGACTGCACCGGAACGCCCGCCACCTTCAACGAAGGTTTGCGTATGACCGCTCCTGGCGGGACATTCGCTGTCCCCGGGATTGCGACGCCGACGAGGAAGGTAGTAGTTGATATTTACGAAGACATTGCAAGAAAGAACGTTCGCATCCAGGGGGTGTGGGTGAGCGACACCTCTCACCTCTATCAGGCGGTGCGGCTGGTCCTCAGCGGGCGATTTCCTTTGCACAAGCTGGTGACGCATCGCTTCCCTCTGGAGCGGGCGATGGATGCTTTGAGAGTCGTGGACACCAGGGAAGCCATCAAAGCGGTTCTTCTCCCCGGCGGCGATTGAGGGGAGCCTCCGTGCCTCTGCGTTTTCGCATTTGATATTCTTACCTTGTTCAACGCAGAGACGACGAGTCGCACAGAAGTTGGCAGCGCTGAGGCGCACAGGGGCTGATTGTGTGAGACGAGGATTAGCAGTGCGAAAGGTCAAAGTGGAGAAATGTGACGTTCTGGTGATTGGCGGTGGAGGAGCCGGCTTGCGGGCCGCAATCGAAGCGGACTCCTGCGGCGCGAACGTCATCCTCCTCACTAAAGGCAGGCTTGGAAGAAGCGGCGTGACAGCGACAGCCTGCTCGGACAGAATGGCCTTTCACGTAACTCTTCCTGGGACCGAGCCGGGCGGTCCGGGCAACTGGAGGTATCACGCCGACGACATCTACGTCATAGGCGGGTACGTTTCCGACTACGACCTGGCAGAAATTCTCGCCCGCAACAGCGCCGACGCGTTTTATTTCCTCGATTCTCTCGGCGTGCCCTTCGTGAAGAAAGATGGCAAGCCGGACCAGTTCGTGACCGACGGCTCTGTCTACGCCCGGGCGTGTTATACCGGCCCTCGGACTGCAAACGAAATAGAGGCGGCACTGGTGCGGCGGTTGAACGAGACAGCGGTCCGCGTTTTCGAGTACTCAATGGCGGGTGAATTCATTCTCGACGAGGAAGGCAAATCGGTCATCGGAGCGCTCTGCCTGAATACCGACTCTCACGAATTCTTCGCCGTGGAAGCTCGCTCGACGATACTGGCAACGGGCGGGGCGGGTTCCGCCTTCAAGGTCAACGTCTATCCGGACGGCATGACCGGAGACGGATACTCCCTCGCCTATAGAGCCGGTGCAGAACTGGTGAACCTTGAGTTCATACAGATAGGTCTTTCGTCCCTCAAAACCAAGCTGGCCTGCTCCGGCAGTCTCATGCGTGCCGTTCCTCGGTTCGTGGACCAGAATGGCAATGAGTTCTTAGAGAAGCATTTTCCCGCCGGCACAAGCCCGCTTGAAATCTACACGACGGTTTTCCGAAAAGGAGCGAGCTGGCCCGTCTCTCAGAGAGAGCCGTCGAGAATCATTGACATAGCGGTCTCGCGGGAGATAGGTCGCGGCAAACGTCTGTTCCTCGATTACAGGTCCAATCCCAGCGGATTCGATTTCGAGTCGTTTCCGGAGGAAATAAAAGAGCGGTACGAAAGAGAAAAGAAAGCATCGCTCGGGGTCGAGCCGAAGGGAGAATCGCCGTTTCAGAGGCTTCGGGAGATCAACCGGGAGGCGATTGCATGGCTCAAAGAGCACGGCGTGGACCTCGAGGCGGGGGAAATGCTCGAGGTGGCGCCAGCGGCCCAGCACTTTCAGGGAGGAGTGAAGATCAACCGCCGAGCGGAAACGACGGTCCGGAATCTGTACGCCGCCGGTGAATGTGCTGGTGGGCAGCATGGCGCGAATCGTCCGGGTGGAAATGCTCTTCTCGATTGCCAGGTCTTCGGCAAGATTGCCGGAGAAAGCGCTGCCCGCCGAGCGATAGCACAAGTTCCTCGCGTCCTGACCGAGCAGATGGCTGAGCAACGCTGCCGATTATTAGAGGAAAAGTTGACGAAGTCCTCCGGGCAGCCGGCCTGGCGTGTGCGTGAAACCGCCCGGGACTTGCTTTCCTCCGCGGCTGGCGTTATTCGCACGGAACAGGGGTTGAGCCGGGCTTTTGAGGACGTCGAGGAACTTTCGCGCGCAGGAGTGAAAGCGGACGAGAACGGAATGGCTTTCGCCCTTGAGACACTCGCGGTTCTCGACACCGCCCGGATGGTAATGGGTGCCGCCTTGCTCCGGAAGGAGAGCCGCGGCCCGCATCTCTTCTTTGCTTCGCCCGATTCATCCGAGCCTCTGCCCATTGACGAGGAGAATTGGCGCCGCTACATCGTGATTTCCAAACGCAATGGCAACATGGTCTTCGAGGAGCGCAAGCCCGTTCAAAAGCCGAAAGCATGACTCCCGAGCGAGGGCGACGAACAGGTATCCTATTCCACGGTCACGCTTTTGGCGAGGTTTCGTGGTTTATCCACGTCGCATCCCCTTTTGACCGCGATATAGTACGCCAGAAGCTGTAACGGGATGACGGCCAGCATCGGATAGAATCGGTCACAGCATGGCGGCACGTAAACCACATCGTCAGCCCACTCGGTGATTTCTTGGTCTCCTTCAGTAGCTATGGCGATGACCTGCCCTTTTCTCGCCCTGACCTCGCAGATGTTGCTGACCATTTTTCGATAAACTGGCCCCTGCGTAGCGAGGCAGACAGTGGGAGTTTCTTCATCCACCAGCGCTATCGGCCCGTGCTTGAACTCCCCCGCTGGATAGCCCGTAGCGTGAATATAAGAAATTTCCTTGAGCTTCAGAGCCCCTTCCAGCGCCACTGGGTAATTGTATCCGCGGCCGAGGAACATGAAGTTCTGGACGTGCGCGTACTTGTCGGCGAGTCCCTCAATCTCGTTCGCCCGGCCCAGAACGGTTCGCATTTTATCGGGGATAGCCCGCAGTTCCTCGAACATTTCCTTCTTCAACTCGTCGCCGATTGTCCACTTTATGCCGCCGAGGTAAATCGTAAGAAGCGCCAACGCCATAAGCTGGGCGGTAAACGCCTTTGTGGAGGCGACTCCTATCTCCGGCCCGGCATGAATGTAGATGACGCTGTCCGATTCGCGGGCGATAGAACTCCCCATGACGTTGCAAATGGAAAGGACCTTTAGGAATTTGCTTTTCGCCTTCCGGAGGCTCTCGAGCGTGTCGGCGGTCTCTCCGGACTGGGATATTGCAATGATGAGTGTATCGCCGCCAGCCACGGGGTTTCTATAGCGGAACTCTGAGGATATATCTGCCTCGGTATGGAGGCGAACGTGCTCCTCCAGAAGGAGCTTGCCGACAAGCCCGGCATGCCAGGAAGTGCCACAGGCCTGAATTATGACGCGGCCAAGGTCGGCCAGTTCCTGTTTGGCAAGGCGGATGTTCTCGAAGAGGATTTCTCCGGATGGCGAAACCCGTCTGTTCATCACCGACTCAAGGATTGCGGGCTGCTCGTGAATCTCCTTGAGCATGTAGTAGTCGTAGCCGCCTTTATCGAGGAGGTCCGCCTCCCACTCGACCTTCTTGACTTCGGGAGCAACTTCTTCGCCCTGAAGACTCCACGCCCTCACGGAATTACGTGTGATGCTGGCCACTTCCCCGTCCTTCAGATAGACGACATTCTTGGTATGGGGAAGAATCGCGGGGATGTCGGAAGCGATGAAATTCTCTCCGTTGCCGATCCCTATGATGAGGGGAGAGCCGTGCCTTGCCACGACAATCGTGTCCGGAGAGCATTCGGAGATGACCGCTATAGCATAGGCGCCGTCCACTTCCTTCAAAGCGCTGATGACAGCCTGGGTCAAATCGCCGCGAAGGTACTTTTCGATGAGGTGAGGTATAACTTCAGTATCGGTGTCCGAACCAAAGACGTGTCCCTCTCTCTGGAGCTTATTCTTCAGTTCCGCGTAATTCTCGATGATGCCGTTGTGAACGACGGCGATTGTGGATTTGCAGTCAGTGTGGGGATGGGCGTTTTGCTCATTGGGGTCACCATGGGTTGCCCATCGGGTATGTCCGATTCCGATATTGCCTCCAAGAGGGTTCAATCGTAGGCTCTCGTCGAGGACACGGAGTCTCCCCTCCCTCTTTCTGACGAGAAGTTCGCCGTCGAGAATGCTTGCAATCCCGGCAGAATCGTAGCCGCGATACTCCAGCCTCTCCAATCCCACCAAGAGGACGGAATCAATGTGCTTGTTCCCAACATATCCGACAATTCCGCACATTTGCGAGACCTCCCTGAAGCTCGGTTCGTCCAGGGACCCCCGATCAGCGCACGGCGACCAGCCGGCGTCGTTTTACGACAATGTCTCAACCAATACCCTTGCCAGCTTATCCGGGTCGTGCCGGATGAGATCCTGCTTTTCCCAAAGTAACCGTTTGTCTTTGATGTCTTCCATGACATCCTCGAAGATGGGCTTGACCGGGCCGGAGTAGCTCTCCGGGCAAACGAGCTGTGCGTTGTCCTCCTCGTACCGCTTCAGGATGGAAGCCGGGGGCCGGTCGCGGTTGATGATGACGTAGTCGAGGACCCCCCGTCCCAGATACTTCTCGATAGTCGCGACGTGTCTGGTGGCGTCGAACCCGTCGGTCTGTCCGGGCTGAGTGACGATATTGCAGACGTAGACTTTTCTGGCAGGCGATTCTCTTATGGCCTGGGCGATCCCGTTGACGAGAAGATTCGACACGATGCTTGTAAAAAGGCTGCCTGGACCCAGGACAACGAGGTCGCTGGCTAAAATGTCATCAACCGCTTCTCCGAAGGCTGCCGCGTCGGGAGGCTTGAGAAAGACCTCTTCGATTTCTGCCTTCCCCACCTGCCTAACGTTGTATTCCTCCTCAACGACGGTGCCGTCTCGAAGACGGGCGCAGATGTGAGTGTCGCGCAGCGTCGAGGGAAAAACCTTTCCGCGAATGGCAAGAATGTTGCTCGTCTCCTTGATGGCTTGCTCGAAGGTTCCGGTTACCTTGGCCATAGCTGCGATCAGGAGGTTGCCAAAACTCATTCCATCGAGCGCGCCGCTGTCAAAGCGGTAGCTGAAAAGGTCGTGAAGCAGCCTCTCCGATTCGGACAAAGCTATCAGGCAGTTACGAATATCCCCAGGAGGGAGAACTCCCAGGTCTCGTCGAAGCTGGCCGGAACTTCGCCCGGAATCCGTGACCGTCACGATAGCCGTCAGGTCGCGAGAATACTTTTTCATCCCTTCCAGGACGACCGGCAAGCCCGTCCCCCCTCCTATTGCCACGACCCTCAGCCCGCCCCTTCTCCCCTTCAGCTTCACAGCTCGCACGACAGTCGGCAGCTCAGAGATGGAGCGGATTTTGAAGTCGGGCCTTTCCAGTTCCGTGGAGGGGACGAGGTCCTTGAAACGCCCGTGAACCATCTGAACCGTCGTCATTCCTAAAGAATTGCATACTTTGATCTCGGAATATATGCGGTCGCCGACCGAAAGCATCTCCTCCGGTTTAAGGCCAGCTTCCTCCATGACGTCGAGATAACATTCCTCCTTCGTCAGCCCCCTGTCGTCGTCGTTGATGATGATGCGGTCGAAGGAGTTTTCCAGCCCCAGGAGCTTAACCTTCTTTTCCTGCCTCGCATAGACCCCGCTGGTGACAAGAAACAGCTTCAGGCCCGTTGACCGGAGCTTGTCCAGTGTGGGAATCACGTCCGGAAAAAGAGACATCTCCCCGACCTCATCTCTGTTGTACGCTCGCATGACCTCGTTCACGAAATCTCTGCCGCGGCCGTACATCTCAGCGATCCTGGCGAAGGCTTTGAAACGGGGACCGTGCTCCTGCATCAACTCCATCTGGAGCTCGTATGCCTCTTCCGGCGTCAGAGGCAGCCCCGCTTTCACCATGGCCTCCGCTGCCCTCCGGTGGGCCGCTTCCCGAAGGGCCTCCGTGCAGTCGTAAAGGGTGTCGTCGAGGTCGAAAATTATTCCTTTGATTTCTGGCATATCATTCCCTTCCTCTTCTTTCCGGGTCGCCTGCCAGAAGGCTACTGCGTCTTTTCGGCGGGTCTTCTTCGTCGTTGCCGGTTGGCCAGCAATAGAACCACCTTGATCAGCGATTCCCGGCTCGCCACAACTATATCCTCGTGGAAACCGGAAGTCGTTATAAGCTCTCCATCATCCGTCGAGTAGGTAATGTAAACCTGTATCTTCGCCTCGGCCCCGATGTTCCATTTTTTGGGGAGCCCCACCTCGTAGTTCACAAGACGAAAGTTCGTTGGAAGACCAGCCTTCTGGAAAGCTTCCTTCATAGCTTTGAAGCTTATGGCCACGGGCCCGTTCTCCATATCCTCGAAGACCTTGTACTCCTTGCCGTCGAGCCTGATCTTCAGGATGCACGAGTTATCGTGCTCGATGTTCCCCTCGTATTTTGCGTAATGAGAGGTTACGTCGCACCTCTGCACGTCAATTTCGGTCCTGACGTCTCCAAAATGTTTGAGTGTCAAAAGCTCGTGCTCGCCCTGGAGGAGGCCGAGGTTAAAACCTTCGGCACACTTCTGATGAATCTCCTGGAGCATGGACTCGAGGCGAGGGTCGTTCTTGTCAGCATCGTAGCCAAAAGACCTTGCCACGGCCATGACGCTGGCTTTGCCGGAGTTCGTCGAAAGGACGATCCTCATTTTGTTCCCCACCGCGAGGGGGTCAATGTGCTGATAGCTTGCGCCCTTCAAAACGGCATCCACATGCACACCTCCGTCGTGGGCAAAGGCCTTTTCGCCGCAGAAGGGCTGGTCTTCCCTCGGCCTCAATCCCGCAACGCGATAGACCCTTTCGCTCAACGCCGTCAGCCTGTCCAGGCGAATCGCCTTCGGCAGACGGCAGGGTGTCTTCAAAGCGAGGACAGCCATGATTGTGTTGAGATTCGCATTGCCGACTCTCTCTCCGAAACCGTTGACCGTCCCCTGGACGTGCGTTACACCGGACCTGACCGCCTCTATACTGCTGGCCACCGCAAGACCGCTGTCGTTGTGGGCATGAATGCCCAGGGTTACCCCCCGATTCCCCGTCAGTTTCTCAATCTCTTCGTCGGAATCTACGAACTCCTTCACCCGCCGGACGATCTCCCCTACCTCGTAGTGAAGCGAGCCGCCGTTTGTATCGCAAAGAACCACCACGTCTGCCCCCGCGAGAATCGCCTGCCTGACCGTTTTCAAAGCGTACTCCGGGTCGTCCTTGTAGCCGTCGAAGAAATGCTCCGCGTCGTAAACGACCTCCTTGATCGGATTGATGGGATTGTGCCGCAGGTAGCGGAGCGTCACATCAATCACCTCCAGGTTCTGCTCAGGAGTAGCTTTGAGCTGGTTCGAGACGTGGTGGAGCCATGTCTTCCCGAAAATCGCCACCGTTTGCACGCCCGACTCCAGAAGACACCGCAGCACCGGATCATCCTCGGGCTTCCCTTTGATCTTCTTCGTCGAGCCGAACGCCACCAGCTTGGAGTTGTTCAGTATCATCTTGGACGCCTCTCGGAAGAAAGTCTCATCCACCGACCTCGGCCTCGGCCAGCCTCCCTCGATGTAGTCGAACCCGAAATCGTCGAACTCCCTCAGCAGGTCGAGCTTCTCGCTGACCGTGAAGTTGATGTCGGAGGACTGACTTCCATCCCTCAGCGTCGTGTCATATAATTTGATTTCCTGCTGTTCCATTTCGTTCACGCCCCTCTTGCGGTGAAAGCGCGCTATTGTCAGGCGGCATCCCCTCCCTTCGTCCCCTTCATATCCCGAAACCATACTTCGGCCAACCACTGGAACTGTGCGCAATAATGCGGCCGCTTTCCCCGCACATCCATGACAATGGGCCTCAGTTTCGTCCAGAGCTGCTCAATCTCGTCGCGTTGCCAGTTGAACAGTGCGTCCTTCGGGATGAGACCTTGCCTAACCATGTACCCCACGCGGTCAAGGGCGACTGCCACCCTCAGCGCCGTCCACCGGTCTCCTTCCGAAAGTTTGCTGATATCAAGTTGCCCAGGGCCGGGCAGTTTGTCGAGCACCCAGGATCGGGCCCTCCTCACATCGTCGTTTCCGATTTCGTCAAGGACCGCCTTGGTGGCCTGCAGCTTACGGGCCCTCCCGGCCTCGCGTGCCTGTATAATAGCGAAGACGAGGGCGATCGCAAGAACCAAAAAGGTCAGCAGCTGGGCCAGTCCGCCCAGTTCCACCCAGTTCATCCTACTCGCCTTCCTTTCGCAAATTCAACTCCACACACGCTCGGATGATGTCCACGACACCCAGACCATCCGCCATCGGGGAACGGTACGCCACCATCGCCTTTACCTCGGGAGTCGCGTTAGCGGGCGCCGCCGGAAAACCGACAAGACGAAGAAACGCCAGGTCGCCCTTGCTGTCCCCAACCCCAGCAACATTACGGAAATCCAAACCAAATTCTTCTGAGGTCTCCTCTATGAGCCACTTCAGCCCGGCGCCTTTGTCAATCCCGGAGGGTCCTATGTCCACCGCGGAAGCTGAGTTCGTGACGGACGCGCGGACCCCCCGCCTTGCGAGCCCCTCAACGACGATACCCTGCAATTCCTCCGCGGTCATGGGCGGCGCGGGGTGGAAGCTCAGCAACACCTCTTTCCCGATCACTCGGCGCGCTCCTGCGCGGGCGCAAATATCCTCAACGACACGCCGAACCACAGCGTATTCTGAGGCCACCCCGGGCAAGCTCAACGATGGATGCCACTTGTACTCGTCGTAGAGGCCCCGCGTTGGAAAGAACAGACCGCAGCCGTTCTCAAAAATGGCAGGCAGTTTTCCGGCCATTAGCCTGGTTATTGCCTCTACAAAGGCATGCTGGCGACCGCTGCACACCGTGACGAAAGGTACAACGTTGTCGGCGCGCGCCAGTTCATTCGCTAACCTGATCCAAGAGAGAGCCTCGTGGTCGTAGGTTCTCTCGTCCAAATTCAGGCATCCTTCGACGTCGGTGACCACGAGCCCGATCCGCTTGCTCTCGGCCCCGATGCGGCTCGATGCCATCTCTCGTAATACCTGGGGGTCCATGGGCCCCTATCCTCGATTCATCCCTGCGCCCTCTGTTTGCCTGAGCTCATACACTTCCGGATTGACGCAGTTGGGCGCCCTGTCTCCTCTCAGCATGGCCAAGAGGTTCTCCGCAGCCATGAGCGCCATCTTTCTGCGGGTGGCGATAGTCGCCGAGCCAATGTGCGGCAGGAGCACGACGTTATCGAGCTCTGCCAGCCCCTGCCGAAGGCAGGGCTCATCTTCGTAAACGTCCAGACCCGCCCCGGCAATGCGACGCCCTTGCAGGACTCTCACAAGAGCTTCTTCATCCACAACCGCTCCCCTGGAGGTATTGACGATGCATGCTGTGGGTTTCATGAGCCTCATTTCCCTCTCGCCAATGAGATGCCGGGTCTCTGCGGTCAGATTCACGTGCAGAGAAACGAAGTCAGATTCCTTGAGCAGTTCCTCCAACATGACGTGCCGGGCGCCCAGTTCTTTCTCCAGGTAAGCGTTCTGCACCGGGTCGCAGTACAAAACTCTCATCGCGAATCCGCGAGACCTCACCGCCACGGCCGTCCCGATGCGTCCGGCTCCCACGATGCCCAGCGTTTTGGCGGTCACGTCCGCGCCCAGGAACATCATTGGGTCCCACGCCCTGAATTTTCCGGCGCGCGTGAATCTATCGGCTTCCACAATCCGCCTGGCGACACAGAAAAGCAGCGCCCATGCCAGATCAGCCGTCGCGTCAGTCAAAACCCCAGGGGTGTTAGAAACAGGAATTCCCCTCCGGCTTGCCCCCACAACGTCTATATTATCATAACCTACCGCCATGTTGGCAATACCTTTTATCCCCTTCGCTGCCTCAAGCACATCCGAGTCAATTCTCTCCGTCAAGCAGCACAGAATGCCGTCGCGCCCGCGAACTTTCTCGATAAGCTCCTCTTTCGTCATAGGGCTTTCGCCGCGGTGGACTTCCACGGTTCGGCAATTCGCCCGGAGAAGCTCAATCGCTTCCTCCGGTATCTCCCGAGCTACCAAGGCATTCCATTCCATACTTCCCACCTCACACGCTGCCCGAGAGACCCAGACTCATCCGCCCGCCCCTTACTTTGTCCTTTCGGAAGCAGTCGCAGCCCCCACGCCGAAACTTTCCTGAAGCCCAGCACGCATCACAACTTCTCCCGCATTGCCTCTACTATTGCCCCTGGTCGGTCAGGCAGGATAGCACAAGCGCTCGCCACATGGCGGCGGAAACAGTACGAGAACCCACCGGCTAACTCCCCTGATTGCCAAGTCCAGTCACGTGTTGTTTGGACAGGATGACGCGATGGAGGGGCGCAGGTTATTCGGCGTGTGCCGAAGCTTCCTGTCCCAACAACTTCCCCTTCAGACCCGCCGCATCCTCCTCATTGTCCCAAAAATAACCCCGCCTTCGGCGGGGTCTCCAATCCGTCATTGTAGTTGCGAATTCATCTACTTGGGCAGGATGAACAGCCGATAGAAACGGCATCGGGAGCCGGCGGCCTCAGCGTCCCGCCAGAGGCACAATCCGCCCGGCGGCGCCACCATAATCTCGCTCGCCGCAAACCACTTCTGCAAATCCCCGGAGACTTCAACCTGGTACGCCATCCCGGCAAGGTCTTGCCATGAAAGGACAAGCTCACCCGAGTAGGCGTCAACGGAGGTCTGTATCATCGGCACGGGATACTCTCGCGCGGAACTGCTCTCGGCGGTGCTGTCAGGCTCAGATATCTCCTCGCCGGAAGGCGCCGGCCCCGCAATAGGCTCCGCCACTGTGAAGGCGAAGACGTTCGACTGGCAGTCGGCGTTATTCACTTTGACGCCCCAGGGTCCCGGCCTTTTGAGAAGCACCAGCACGTCTATCTGCGCCCCATTCACGAACTTCGTCCGGTCTGCTGGGATGCGATACACCCCCTCGCCGAACAGCATGAAAACAACCGAATAATCGAAAAAGTTGTTACCGTTGATTGTTATCCACTGCATGCTCGCAGAAGCATGAGGCTCGGCCGGGACGATCCCGGTTACGCCCGGAAACGAACAATCCGCCGTGAACTCGAAGATGCTGGAAAGCACGCCCTGCGGATTCTCGACTTGGAAGCCGTAGAGTCCCGGCCTCCGAAGAAGGACCAACACCTTCATCTCAGTGGAACTCACCCACTCCGTCCGGTCTGAAGCAATCTTATACTTGCTTCCCCCGACCCAGAGGAAAACCCTCGCAAGGCAATAGAGGCTCGTTCCGTTGATGGTCATCCACTGCCTCTCAGCGGAAGCGCGGGGCTCCTGCGGGACTTTCCCTGTTATCTCCGGAGTCGGCGATTTCACCATGAACTGGAAGATGTTGGAGCACCCGTCATCCGGGTTGCATACCTGAACGCTCCATGCGCCCGGCCTGTTAAGACATACGAAGACCTTTATCTGCGTCGAGCTGACGAACGTCGTATTGCCAGGCGCTATCGGATACTTCCCGCCGCCGAAGCGTAAGATAACCCTCGACCCCAGGATAAACCCGCTCCCATTTATCGTTATCCATTGGCGCTCACAAGATGCGAACGGCTCGGCCGGCTCAATCCCCGTGATCCAGGGCGCCGGAGGCACCACAGGACAGTACTCGTAGGCACCCATGTCCACGACAGCTATGGCGTCGCCGTCGCCGTCACACACGCGCGGGTTTCCGTCGAGGTCAAGCGCGTCTTTCATCCAGTCCTCGTTCTTCCCCGCGTCAATGCACGGCGAGTAGGGCCACAAATGGTAGTTGTTGTCCTGGTAGGTCTCGGGGTCGTTGTCGGGACCGTCCGCGTCAACGAAGTCCGGGTACGAGGAAATGTTTCCTTCCCCGCCGCCGGTCCAGTCCTGGATGCAGGAATAAGTCGGCGAAACCGCCCCAGAAATCTGCTCCTCCTCGGCAGCCGAATTCCCCCAGACGATGCAATTCAGGATGGTGCCATACTTCGGATAAAGCCCACCGCCTCGGTCCGAAGCCCTGTTTCCCACGATCGTGTTATTCACGATTTTCCCGTTGCAGTTACACACTCCACCGCCCACGGTTGCGGCGTAGTTTCCGGCGATGAGGTTGCTGGCGATGGTTCCTCCGCAGAAGTCTACCCCGCCGCCAGAGTCTGCCGAATTGCTCAGGATCCTGTTCCTCTCGACCGAGCCATTGCAGTCGTAGAGCCCCCCGCCGTACTCGACGGCCGTGTTGCGCCTGATGATATTGTCCACCACGGTTCCCTCGCACCCCGAAAGCCCACCCCCCCAGTGAGCGTGGTTGTCCGAAATGGTGTTCGTCCTGATCCAGCCGTCGCAGTCCTCGAGGGCCCCACCCCCGTTCTGGGCCAGGTTGTCAAACATCGTGTTGCCCTCGATGATGCCGCCGCAACCGGAGAGTCCCCCGCCATGCCCCACGGCCTCGTTGTTTGAGATAACGTTAGCCCGGATTATTCCGTTGCAAAGCCAGAGCCCACCGCCAAGACCGGCACGGTTGCCGTGAATGTGGTTGTTCTCGATTGCGCCGTCACAGTAGCACAAGGCACCGCCACCGGAGGAGCCTTTGTTGCCCGTGATCACACTATTCTGAACTCTTGCATGGGTATGGACGATGCTATTTCCGCCGAGGACCCCGCCGCCATAGGCCGCCTTGCCATTACGAATGCTGAATCCGGAGAGGACGCAGGCCGGACTCTCCGTGCCCGAAAATGTCACCACGGAACCAGCCTGGTTGCCGTCGATGATTGTGTTCTTGACGACACCGGGGTCGTTCGGATTCGTGCTTGTCAGGACGATGTTCTTCCCGTTAAACTTGATGTTCTCGACATAAGTGCAGGGTGCCACAATGACCTTGTCACCATGTGATGCCGCATCAATCCCTTCCTGAATCTTCTTGAAAGCCGTTGGCCATGATTTCCCGTCACCACCGTCCGGAACCAAGCAGTCAACGTACCACGTGGCGCATGTGACAACTCCAGAAAAAACGACGCAGAGGCCAAAAGCGATTACCAGGATGATCCTCCCCATTGTAGTCTTCTCCCATAATGTTTAAAGACGATTGCCCGCGCGAGAAACCTACTACATCCTTTCTGCCCGACCGCTCTCAAAATGTCAAGCACTTTTGGACACATCCCTGCGGCGCGTGGCCGGCCGGGCCTCTGCTGACCGGGAGGCGCGGGAAATGACCGCCACCCTGTTCTTTCGTGGCGGCGGCCGGGCCCCAGCTTCGCGACAGCGGCCCTATCTCTGCGGGCGTTTCTTGGGGATGGGGTTGCGTTTCAGGCGGATGTAGTTCGGGAGGCCATTTTCGATGGGGACTTCGACTTCGCCCTGGATGAGAGGCTTCGCGTACCGGATGAATTCCTCGGTGACGAAGTTGCCGGATTCGTTTATCCATTCGCGGGGGACGGGCTTTTCGGCGTCGGCGACATCGGAGAGACTCACCAGACCGGTCGTGCAGCGGTACGGCTCATCGCTCTCGCGGACGAGGCTGACCATCTTGCCGGTGATGTTTTCCTCGACGGCGTATTTGACCGCCATCCGCCCGCACAAGTATGCCTCGTCCCGACCGTAGCTCACCCGATATGCGGCACAAGCGCGACGTTATCAAGCTCCCTCGGGTGCCGCTTTATCCGTGGCTCATCTTTGTACACGTCCAGTCCCCGTCCTGTGATCCACCTCACCTGCGGAGGCCTTACCAGCGCCTCCTCGGAGACGACGCGTAGCGCCCGCGGATGGAAACGAGGGCCAATCTGGCAGGGCCTTGGGAATGTCCGGGGAAGGCGGGGGCGGTGGATAAGGGGGAGGAGCCGCGATGCATCCCGACAAAAAGAACACAGGAACCGCCACTATTAAGAATTTCCGTTTCATGACGCACCTCCTTACGCGCTCGGCCCTGGGTTACCTTGGCTCGTTCCAGATTCTTTTGCAACGGGGCTACCGTTGAGGCGGATGTGTCTTGCAAAGCCCTTTTTGGATGGTGACTTCGGCCTCGCGCCACATCGGGGCCGCTTGGCGCATGAATTCTTCCGTGATGGTGATAGACATGCAGTCTGATTGGCCGATTTGGGCCAGACGCCTTTGGCGGCGCTTCAGGCGTCTCCCGCAGCAAGCGCCATGCCGTCCATTTTGTATCCCCACCTTCCGGAACCCAGAACATAGGTGGGGGCTACGGCCACATAACTCCCCGGCACGCCCCGATCCCGAAACCGCAGCAACCAACACCGCTTTGTTTATACAGATGCTCTCTCTCCGGCGTGCCGACTGTCAAGGGTTTCTTCGCGGACGTGACAGGGACATGGGGCCGGCCTCTTTGGGTTGCCGGATGGCCCAAATGTAGAACGCTGGAGAGTTTGCTACTGAGACGAGGGCCGCGGACCTCCCGCCGGCACTCCGTACCCTATCTCTGCGGGCACTTCCTGGGGACAGGTTTGCGCTTCAGGCGGATGTACTTCGGGAGGCCGTTTTCGATGGGGACCTGGACTTCACCCTGGATGAGGGGCTTCGCGTAGCGGATGAATTCCTCGGTGAAGTTTCCGGCATGGAACCGTCCATCAAATCTGGGCTTCCGGGTCGCCCCGCTCCATGTCAGAGAGGATTTGGGCGATGGCCGTCCGCAGGGTGGGCAAGTCCTCGCGCACCGTGTCAAACGCCCTCCTGAGGTTGACCCCGAAGTACTCGTGGCTGAGCTTGTCGCGCATGCCCGCCATCTCCCGCCACGGCACCTCAGGATGTTTTCGCCGCAGGTGTTCAGGAACGTGCTTGGCGGCTTCGCCAATGATTTCTAATGCGCGGACCACTGCGTAGGCTGTCTTCTCGTCGCCCTCAAACTCCCGGAAATCCGCCCCAGCCACGAATCTTTCCGCCTTTTCCGCAGCGTCAATAATATCCCTGAGGTAATCTATTGAGTCTTGCGTTAAGAAAGGAATCACTCGGCCTTTTGGTTCCCGAGCTGGGTGGCGCAACTGCTTTGACGGGATAACAGGATAGGTGGAGTCGCGAATCCTGTTATCTATGTCAAAAAAATCATTTCATCCGGTCGTGTGTGCCAGGGTGCTCTATTAGCTAAGCAAAGACCAATAAGTACTCCCGCTTGCGGGTCATACGGGCCTCACCTCTTCGAGGATGCGGCGTCCTATGGCAGGCTTAAGCGTGGACTTCTCAACCAGGTCGACCTTTGCGCCTATTAGGTCGCTAAGATAGTTCTCCAACCCTACGAACCCCAGGAGGGTCAGGGGCCGCTCATCAAACTCCACCAGTACATCAAGGTCACTGCACCTCCCCTGCTCTCCCCGGAGGTATGACCCGAAGATCCCCAGGGAGCGCACACCATAGCGTTCGCGCAGTTGCGGCAGTTCTTCCCGCAGGATGCGGATAATCTCGTCAAGACTTTTTCTGCTTGGGCGATTCTTCAACCCGCCGGCTCCAGTCGTCTGAAGGTCCTTCTCGTTTGACAGTCTGCGCCCCGCGCAACCCCTTCCCGGTTTTGACATCCCACCGTCGAAAAACTCCGAAAGCCTTTTCAGGTTCTGGACTCCCTTTCTGCCTTACACAGCCACTTCTTGCGGCCAAGGCAGCCAGCACGTGTCGTGTAAAGTATAACGCGCCGCTATGCTTGCTCAAACAGCGCAGTTGACTAACTGCCAGGCCGTCGCCCGGTCCCGCCTGAGCCGAAACCCACAACCCAGCGGCGCCGTCACCTCCGCGGGCATTTTCTGGGAATGGGTTTTCTTCTGAGGCGGATGTATTTGGGGAGACCGCTCTCAACTGGAACCCGGACTTCGCCCTGGATGAGGGGGCGGGCGTAGCGGATGAATTCCTCGGTGACGAAGTTGCCGGCTTCGTTGATCCACTCGCGGGGGACGGGCTTCTCGGCGTTGGCGACGTCCGCAAGGACCGCGAGGCCTGTGCTGCAGCGATACGGCTCATCGCTTTCTCTGACGAGGCTGACCATCTTGCCGGTGATGTTTTCCTCGACGGCGTATTTGACCGCCATCTCCCCGCAGAGGTAAGCTTCGTCGCGGTCGGTTCTGGAGGCGAAATGCATGGCTTCTCTCTGGCACGTGCCTAACTTGTTCCACCTGGCTTTGACCTTGACCTCGCTCTCGACAATTTGCCTGAGAATTTCTGCCACGCCGCCAAGCTGAACGTGCCCGAAGGAATCCTTAGCGAATTCGCCGGTGGCAGCCGTGATGTAATTGCCGTCTCTATCCTTCAGCCCTTCTCCGGCGACGATGAAGAGCCGCCCGAACCGCCGCAGAACATCCTTGCAGTCGGCGACGAATTGCTTAATTGAGAAAGGAACCTCCGGCATGTAGATAAGATGGGGCGCATCCTCTTCCTCTCTCCTTGCGAGAGCCGTTCCACCGGCAATCCATCCGGCATTTCGTCCCATCGCTTCGTAAATCGTGCAGGTGTCAGTCGTGTAAATCGCGTCCGTATCCCGCCCGGCTTCCATGACAGCGGTTGCATTGAATTTCACGACGCTGCCGTATCCGGGGCAATGGTCAGTGAAAGCGAGGTCATTATCCACGGTCTTCGGAATCCCAATCACCCGCAACTGATAACCCATCTCCTTTGCCAAGAAGTTGATTTTGTCGGCAGTGTCCATCGAATCGTTGCCGCCAGCGTAAAAAAAGTAGCGGATGTTATGCGCCTTGAAAACTTCCATGATTCGGGCGTAGTCTTCCCTGGAAGCTTCGATGCCTTTCAATTTATAGCGACATGTGCCAAAAGCAGCGGCTGGCGTGTACATCAGACCCTCAATGTCCGAAGGCGATTCCTCCCTGAAATCGAATATCTCCTCGTTGAGGATTCCGAGGATTCCGTTTATGGCGCCGTAGATTGCCTCGGTCTCTTCATGCTTCATGGATTCCTGAACAACGCCGCATGCCGACGCGTTGATGACCGCGGTCGGCCCGCCTGATTGAGCAACGATGCAATTTCCTTTCAAACCCATGTCGCTGTCTCCGTAATCAAAAGGTTCTTCCTGGTCCGCGAAAGGCCTTCTGTCAGCAAGGAATCCTCTCACCCGACCCGACAAGGGGGACACCTCAAAAGCTGGCACTCCTGCAAGAAGGCGGGCAACCCCCTTGCCTATCTAATCCATGCGTGCTGCGGGTCATCTTTCACTTTGAGAATTCTCTTCCCACCGGCGAGCATCCACAGGTAATAGACTCTGTATCCGGCGAGGGCGCCCACCGGATGATACCCTTCGGGAATGATGACGAGGTCGTCGCTCACCACGGAATACGTCTCGTCGAGGCTGAGGTCATCCGTGTAAACCCTGATGACTCCAAACCCCTGCGGCGGGTCAACGCGGAAGAAGTAGGCTTCTTCCATATCCGATTCCTCGGGGAGATTATCAACCTCGTGCCTGTGGGGAGGGGCAGACGACCAATTCCCGGGCGGATTGACTGTTTCCCCGACGAGGAGCCGGCACGCATCAACCGACTCGTCCACTATGTCATAAACGCTCCTCTGCCAGTTGTCTCTTCCGACGACCCTCTCCCTGACCGTGCTCGGAGTGATCAAGCAAGGCGATTTTTCTGCGTCTGCTTTAGCAAGGCAAATGGCGACCTCCAGGTCTGTAATCGCCTCTACGCGATAGGCCGCACGCGGCGGAGCATACACGGCGAAGGCTTTCCCTGCGAAGGGGCTTGCTCTTTCCCCGATGCGCTCGTACCGAACGCCTGCTACCCGGAAGCTGCATTGCCCCTTCAGGACGACGAAAGCCGCTTCGCGCTCGTCGAGAGCACTATGGTAGTTCTCGCCGGCGGAAAGCCGGATGAAATCAAAGCTCAGGTACTTCAATCGTGGGTCATCCCGCGGGACAATCTCATTGTATCCCTGCCGAATTGGTTTTCTGACGAGTAATTCCATGACGCTCATCCACGGGGTAGAAGCTTGCCGAAGAGATTGACAGTTCGTTCATCCCTCCTTCGCTGCCGCCGAATGGCACCTTGATTGAAAGCCAAGAAGTCGCTTTTGTCAACAGGTTGTCCGTACAAAAGCAGCGGTGATTTCGCCGCAGAATTGGATGCGCTTATCAAACAGAGAAGGACCACGCCTCTTCTCGACCGTCAAAATGAGGGGCTCATGGCCGGAGAACGAAGCCGCAACGCCCAGCATGCCTCTCCCGCCGATAACGTGACTCAGCGCTGCATTCGGCGTGAATCCACCGGCATCCCGCGTGAAGGGAATTTCTCAGACGTTCGCGCTCAGGTCAGGTCTGCCAGCCGGTGAAAGGAATCTCTCAGCGAAGCATAGAGCGAGCGGTAAGTTTCGTGGAGTTCGGCGTATCGCGCGGCGTTCTCACGTCGCGGCGTGGTTGATGACTCGGGCTTTATGAGCCGCGCGCACGCCTCCGGGAGGCTCGGATAGATTCCGACGCCAACCCCGGCGAGAATGGCCGCTCCGGTCGCCGCTTCTTCTCGGGTGTTAACGGTCAGGACTTCGCGCTCGTATACGTCGGCCTGGATTTGCCGCCACAAAGCGCTCTTTGCGCCACCTCCGGATACGACGATCTTCCCCGGATTGACGCCCAGCTCGAGAAAGAGGTCGAGGCAGTCCCTCATGGCAAAGGCTACTCCTTCCATCACGGCGCGCGCCAGGTGCCCGAATGAATGGTGGATGGTCAGGCCGACGAAACATCCCCTGGCAGAGGGGTCCAGGTGCGGGGTGCGCTCGCCGAGGAGATACGGGAGAAAAATCAGGCCTTCGCTTCCGGGGACGACGGATGCTGCCGCTTCGTCAATTTGCCTGTAGTCGGCTCCCGGACGGAGGTTGTCTCTGAACCACTTAAGGGAAAGACCCCCCGCGAGGATTGCCCCCATGAGATGCCACCTCCCCGGAACAGCGTGACAGAACGAATGGATTCTGAGTTCCGGATCGGTTTTGAAAGTTCTCGTCGGGGTGAAAAGCTGCCCACCGGTTCCGATGGTCGAAAGGGCGATTCCCTCCTCGACGACGCCGTTGCCGATAGCTGCCATGGATTGGTCTCCGCCGCCGGCCACGACGGGAATCCCGGGTGCCAATCCAAGCTCTTCGGCCGCGGATTTCGTGACCGTTCCGACGACATCATGAGATTCGTAAAGGTGAGGGAGCTGCTCTGCGGAAATGCCCACCAGGCGAAGAAGCTCTTCGCTCCAGGTCCGTCTTTTCACGTCGAGAAGGAGGGTGCTGGAGGCATCCGTTACTTCTGTTGCCAGCTCTCCCGTGAGTTTCAAGCGGACGTAGTCTTTTGGGAGAAACACCGTGGCAATTCGGGAGAAGGTTTCCGGCTCGTTCTCCTTCAACCATAGAACACTCGCGGCCATGAAGCCGGGTGAGACCGAATTGCCAGCAAGCTCTCGCAGGCGAGCCTTTCCGAGGAGGTCTAAAACAGACTGGCACTGTCTCCGGCTGCGCCTGTCGGCCCAGATTATCGCGGGACGAAGCAGACGCTTCTTCTCGTCGAGCAGAACCGTCCCATGCATCTGCCCCGAAAGGCCGATTCCGGCGATTTGTTGAGCAGGCGCGTCGCTCTGCGAAAGGGCCGCGGCGACGCTCTCCTTCACCGCCGCCCACCATGTCTCTGGATGCTGCTCCGCCCAGCCGGGCTGAGGCGAATCAATCTGATACTCCCTTTGGGACACACCAAGGAGCTTACCGGAAGGGTCTATGAGGACGGCCTTTGTGCTCGAAGTGCCTATGTCTATCCCGAGAAGGGTTTTCATGCCGCACGTCTCGGCATTGGCTCTTTCAACAGCCGAGGGAAGGCGGGAGAAGCCGTGAGCAGTAGACTGTCAGCCCTCTCGACGCGAACTGACCAACAATCGAGCGCAGCTCCTCCTGCGAATGAATTTCCTGCGACTTCAGATTGTATTCCAATCGGAGGCTCCCGTACTTGCCTTCTCCGATTTTATGATATGGGATGATCTCGATTCGGCGGAGGTCCGTGAAGCCCGGAAGAGATGCAATCAGATCGCCGAAAAGCGAAATGTCATCCTCGTAATCGTTGAGTCCCTTCACCAGCGGAATGCGGATGGTCAGCGGTTTGCCCGACACGCTGACTCTTGCCAGGTTCTCGAGGATCAGCTCGTTGGAAGAGCCAGTGAACCTTCTGTGCTTTCGGTCATCCACAACCTTCACGTCGTAATAAACGTGGTCGCTCAATTCGAGGCATTTTTCGAAGCTCTCAGCGGGCGCGAAGCCGCAGGTGTCGAGAACTGTGTGAATGCCGATCGCCCTGGCCGCCGAAAGAAATTCTTTGGTGAAATCCGGCTGAGCCACAGGCTCTCCTCCTGAAACGGTGGTGCCCCCGCCGGAGGTTTCGTAGAAATGCCTGTCTCGCTCAACTTCTCTCAAGACCTCTTCCACGGATAGGTCTTGCCCGACGAGCTCGATAGCGTTGGCGGGGCACGCTTCCGCACACTTGCCGCAAAGGATACACTTCTCCTCGTCGTAATCCTCGATGGGAGAGTTTTTCTTCCGAAGCGCACCGCTGGGACAGACTTCATAACATTTACCGCAACCGACGCAGAGGTGACGATAGAAAGCAAGCTGGCGCTCGTGGCTTAAACCCTCCGGATTGTGACACCAGATGCAGCGCAGCGGGCAGCCCTTCAAGAAAACCGTCGTTCGAATGCCCGGACCGTCGTGAAGGGCAAACCTTTTTATTGCGAAAACCCTTCCCTCGGTCATACTCGGTGTTCCGCTCTGCTGATGATGTCGTCCTGGATGAGAGGGTCGAGGTTGACGAAGTAAGCGTTCATGCCGTGGACGCGGACGACGATGTCGCGGTGTTTTTCGGGATGGATTTTTGCGTCCTTGAGGGTCTCGACATCCTGGACGTTGTAATGAATGTACCTGCCGCCCATGTCGAGATAAGCCTCTATGAATGACTTGAGTTTCTCGACGTCTTCCTGGCACGTGATTACGCCCGGAGGGAGGCTCTGGCTGAAAGCGAGTCCGTGGGTGGCCTTCCAGTGAGGAAATTTCGTGACGGAGCACGCAAGGGCGGTAGGACCCTTGCGGTTGTATCCCTGCATCGGACCGATGCCAAAGGCAAACGTCTCTCGGTGTCTCCTCCCGTCGGGTGTCGCGCCGCATTTCATCCCGTACAGAACGTGAGTGGAGGGCGTGCTGAATCCGCAGCGAAATATCCCTCCGAAGGAGTTGTTGTATCTGGGGAGACTATCGGCAATCTTTTCGGCAATCTGCGCAGCGATGGAGTCAACGTAATCATCGTCGTTGCCGTATTTCGGAGCACGGTTGATCAGAGTCAAACGGGCCGTCTCGTCGCTCTGGTAGTTCGTGCGCAGAGCATCGAGCAGCACTTCGGGTTCGAGCCTTTTCTCCTCGAAGACAAGCTTCTTGATTGCGGCGAGCGAGTCAGCCACATTGGCAACGCCATGGCACAGAAACCCGGAGAAGTTGTATCGGGCGCCGTCCTTTCTGAAGTCGCGTCCCTTCTCAATGCAATCTTTCATGATGGCGGAAATGAACGGAACCGGCCTCAGCTCAGCGAGAAGCTTGTCGCTCCTGTTCGCGCAATCAACCGCCCGCTCGACGAAGAAGTCAGCTTGCTTCCAGAAGGCTTCATAAACTTGTTCATAGGAAGAATAGTCGGCGAGAGTTCCCGTCGGCAGTCCGATGCGCTTGCCGGTGAGCAGGGAGACGCCGTCGTTCAGGGCAAGTTCGAGACACCTCGGCAGCGAAAACCAACTGGCGGTTGTGCGGGCATTTTCCGCGCCCTGGACGACCGGCTCCTGGCAGCCAGCAATCACCGACTCCCTGGCATCTTGCAGCGAAACGCCCGTGGCCACCTTCGATTCCACCACGATGTCGTCGTTGATAATGGTCGGCTGACCGCGCCCTTTCAATAGAAGCCTGATCGCCCTGTCCAATAGCTCTGGCGGCGTCCCGCGGTGAACCTTGACGGTGACAGTGGGCAGAGGAATAGCCAGGTCGTCGGTCCCTTCCAAGATCAAGTAGGATAGCTCGTTTGTGGCGTCGCTTCCGTCAGAAAGGACTCCGCCAACCACGACATTCTGCGAGACTGCCCAGAGCTTTCGCCCGACGTTTATCTTGACCCATAGGTTCTGAATCAGCTCAACTGCGTCCTCGTCGGTGATTTTTCCGGCGTCCTTGTCCCCGCGATAGTAAGGATAGAGAAACTGGTCAACCCTTCCGAGGCTGAATGCGTACGGGTTTGGCGTCTGCTCGATGTGCATTATCACGTAAGTCAGCCAGAAGGATTGCACTGCCTCATACAGGGTTTCGGCCGGTCCCGCGGGGACTCTCCTCAACATGCGGCTGATTCCGCGTAGTTCCCGCCTTCGCCTCTTGTCGGGCTCACTTGCCGCCATCGAAGCTGCCAGGTCGGCATACCTTTCCGCAAAACCCATCGCCGCATTCAGGGCAATCCGCACAGCCTCGTCGAACAAGTTTTTTTCCTCGTCCTTTTCGGCCGCAAGCTTTTCCTCGACGCGAGAGAGAATCCCCGAATATCCCTCCGCGAGAACCGTCGGGGCATCGTAAATGGCGTGGCCCGTGACAGGCTCCACGAAGAAAACCGCCTCACCCATCCAAGCCTGTTCTTCCGGCGTGAAGTGCGAATCCCTCGTCCTTTCGTACTCCTCGTTGAGCCAGAAGTCCCTCACCCGCTCAATACGCTCCTTCGGAAAAGCGCCCTCCACTTCCCGATAGATGCTGCCGTAACCGAGATACCCTTCGAATTTCTCCAGTCCGGACTTGAACAGGTCATAGCTCGTCGCAAAGATGTCGTCGAGCGTCCCCACAAGGAGGTCGTTTGGCTCGATAGAAATCGGCATCTCTAAAAGCATCTTCTCGAGCATCTTCGCGCGGCGGATTGGCACAGACAGCCCCTCCGTCTCGAGATACGAGTTCATTTTTATCTCTTCGAGAAGAAACCAGTTGACGAAAGATTCCTTCTCGCTGAGCTGCTCTTTCAACTTCTGAATTCTTGGCCTCATCCCTTTATCTCCATGTCAGTGACATCGCTTTTGTCCGCGCTCGCGGCCTGGCGAACGTCAAACGTACAATATTCCCCGGTCTTCTCCACGTCAAGGGGAAAGCGGGTGTGGCTGTGATTGAGTCGCGGTCCTTTGCCTCGCTCCTTCAGGGCTTTGATCTTGGGTCTTGACTGGCCCCCTGGGCGTTGACCCGCCCGAAGGCCGGTCTGAGGAGATGTCGTCCCTCGGGGGCTTTCCCCCGCCCTGGGAGGGCGGTCGGGGCCCAATCCAGCCAAGCCCTGAAAGGGCGCCATAGAAGCAAAGACCCCATTTTCCAGGACGCCTCCTGCGGCGACGGACCGGTTGACGCCGCCTACAAAACGATAGATAGAATAACGAGAATGAAATGCCGCCTCCTCAACTATTCTCTCCGGGCCGTAACCAGCGGAAAGGATGCCATGGGAGAGGTAACCGTCCGCGTCCGCCACCACGCCCGCGCCGTTGAAGTTACCGGCCGAGGAACAAGCACCGACGTCATCGAAGCAAGCGCCAGAGCCTATGGCAACGCCACCAACCCGCTGCTCTTCGTCGAGAGGAAACCTCGCCCCGCCGGTTAGCTCCACCCCGCGAGGCCGACACGGCCCAAAAGCCCACCGCAGTAGACGTCCAAAGGTTGCTCAGTAGACGTCCCAGATTCCAGACTGCCCGGCGGAACCGCGCATCGTCCGGGACAATCACGCTCGTCCTCATTACGTCATGCTCCTGCCCCGCGTCCCGCGGGGCGGCTCCGCTCAGTTCGGACACCTTTCTATTCCTGTGCCGCGTCCTCCGGTATCCTGTGCCGGCGACCTCCGCAAGAGACTTGACGCCCGACTCCACGTTGTGGTAAAGTCCGACAAGACGCATCTGTGGAGCCTCTCTGCACGGCACCAAACGGAGGGGAGGGATTTTCATGACTCTGCACCGCGTAATCATAGGCGACTCCCGGGACATGTCCGAGCTGGACGACCAGTCCGTTCACCTCGTTGTCACCTCACCTCCCTATTGGCAGCTTAAGGACTACGGGGCGTCCGATCAGATAGGTTACAACCATACCTACGAGGACTACATCAACAACCTCAGCCTCGTATGGAATCACTGCCACCGCGTGCTCCACAAGGGCTGCCGCCTGTGCGTTAACATAGGAGACCAGTTCGCCCGGTCCGTGTACTACGGGCGGTACAAGGTCATCCCGATTCGCACTGAGATCATAAAGTTCTGTGAGACCGTCGGCTTCGATTACATGGGCGCGATAATCTGGCAGAAGGCCACCACATGCCACACCTCCGGCGGCGCAACCATCATGGGATCGTTCCCCTACCCCAGAAACGGCATCATCAAGCTGGACTATGAGTTCATACTCGTGTTCAAGAAGCTAGGGCGTCCTCCGAGGCCCACGGCGGAACAAATCGAAAAATCGAAACTGTCGAAGCAGGAATGGAACGAACTCTTTTATGGCCATTGGAATTTCCCTGGCGAGAAGCAGGATAAGCACCTCGCCATGTTTCCGGCGGAGTTGCCCCGGCGACTCATCAGGATGTTCACGTTCTGGGGAGACACTGTCCTTGACCCCTTTCTCGGCAGCGGAACCACCGTCTTTGCGGCACGGCAGCTGGGCAGGAACTCCGTAGGCTACGAAGTCAACGGCGGCTTCGTCCCCACCATCGAGAAAAAACTGGGGCTCGGGAGTCCGGATATGTTCCATGACGCAACGGTCTCGATTGAGTTTCAGGAGCGCCGGCAGCATGACTACGCGCAGGAAATAGCGCGCCTCCCATACGTGTTTCGTGATCCGCTGCCCATCCAGCGAGAAGTTGACCCGAAAAAACTGCGATTCGGCTCGCGGATTGACGGCTCCGAAACCGGCGCAAGATACCACGCGGTAGCGCGGGTTCTCTCGCCCAACAGGATCCTTTTGGATTCAGGGCTTGAGGTCGATTTACTCGGCATAGAGCCACTGCCGGGCAAGGCGGCGGAGGCTGCTTCTCTCCTGGAGGGCCTTACGGAGGGCCACAGGGTCGAAATAAGGACCGATGCAAGCGCCCGCACCGGGAACCGCCCGGCCGTTTATCTTTACCTGGCCAACAGGACCTTCGTGAATGCAAAGTTGATTAAGAGCGGTCTGGTGCGCCCCGATACGCGCAGGCTCTACCGCTGGAGGGAAAAGTTTGTCGAGTACGCCCGTCAAGCGAGGCAGAGGACGTGCCATGGCGAAGGAGTGGGTGCTGAACAAGGCGATGAATAGGTGGGGTTTTAACAAGAAACGATGCGTCGGGCCCACCTCGATGGAGATCCGCAAATGCGCACCGAGATGCCTCGATGACTGGAGGGTGTATTACTACACGAACGTGCACCCCGAATGCGACCTGGAAGAGCTCGGCAGGAGGCTGTACGCGAAAATCACGGAGGTTCTGGAGGCCGAGCTGCAGGAGGTGACGGAGTCGGATTGCATTAACTACATGAAAAACCTCGTCATAAACAGAACCTATCAGGGATATGTCACGGAGAAGCAGACGGTCTACGGCCAGCTGGAAGAGGCAATTGGCGCCGAGATCAAGCCCGCCCCCGATGAGTGGGACAGGCCCTATAACGTGGATTTCTTCATTCAGGTAGGCGCGAGCTATATTGGCGTTCAAATTAAGCCCACGACGTTCGAGTTCGCCGACGAAGACTACAAGTGGAGGGAAATGCAAAGACGTACCCATGAGAAGTTCCGTGAGCGTTTCCACGGAAAAGTGTTCATTGTTTTCTCCGTCGGGAAGAAAGGCAAGAAGGTAATCAAGAACATGGAAGTCATCGAGGAAATTCGACAGGAGATCGCGCGGTTGAAAAGAGAACAAGGCATTTCCTGAACCTTGGGGCAGACAGGATGACCGGATACCAGAGAATGATGAAGGCGCTGAGGCGGGAGGAGCCCGATAGGGTGCCGATGTTTGAATTGATAATAAATGAGCCGGTCATTAAGGCTCTATATCCCGACCTATCATCCGAAACTAAGTATCAGAGGGGCTCCGAAGGGATTTACGAGATTCAGGCGGATTTCATAGAGAGAGAGGATTTGGACGCAATAGTCATATTCGAGGACATGCGATGTGAATGGATTGACGATGAGCACTATGTGGACGAATGGGGTTTGACCTGGCAGGTTCCTCCCAGCGGCATTCCATACGTGGTTTCCCATCCCATCCAGAATGAAAAGGATTTGGACGCCTACGTTCCTCCCGACCCCGATTATCGTTTTGACACGCTAAAACAGGCTGTCAAACGATTCAAAGGCGAGAAGGCGATAATCTTTCTGGGGCACGATGCCTTTGAGTTTTCTCATTACCTCAGGGGTATGGAAAATCTCCTCATGGATTATGTTTTCAATCCCGATTTTGCCAAACGATTGGCAAGGGTTGTTGCCGACTACAAGAGGCGCGTGTTAGAGCGAGCCGCCGAGGAAGGCGCCGACATATTGCTCACCGGCGACGATTACGCCCACAGAAAAGCGCCCATAATGTCTCCGCACCATTTTCGTGAGTTTGTCCTGCCATATCTCAAGGAGATGGTTGACGTGGCGAAAGCTCGTTCCGTTCCATTCATCAAGCACACTGACGGCAACCTGTGGCCCATTATTGACATGATAGTGGATGCCGGGATTGACTGTCTCGACCCTCTGGAGCCAATTGCCGGCATGGACATCGGCGAGGTCAAGAGGCGATATGGAGACAGAATCGCCCTCGCGGGAAACGTGGATTGCGGGGAGCTCCTTTCTCGGGGAGCCCCGGAGGAAGTCGTCGAGGCCGTGAAGGAGACAATTGCAAAAGGTTCCCCTGGCGGGGGACACATTCTCGCTTCCTCCAATAGCATTCATCCGGCAGTCAAGCCGGAGAACTACCGGGCAATGCTGGAGGCAGGGAAGAGGTACGGCCAATATCCCCTCGACCCGAAAATGGTGGAGGAGTACCGCAACAAGAACTACATCGCAAAGTATCTTCAGCCGTAAAAGCAGTTAGCGCCTCTTGGGATGCGGGAGTTTTTTGGACCGCAAGGCGCACCGAGCAGGCACGATGACGAGAGCCAATGGCGGACGGTGAATTGAATTCGTCCGGTCACAAAGCAAGGAAGCTTCAAGAGATTGAATCTCAATTGTGAAAGGATGACCATGAATAACGAAGCTATCGAAAGGGCAAAGGAGCATTTCGAGAAACTCCTTCGGGAACAGCTCGAACGCGTCGAGCGGATGAAAAGGGCCCAGGACTGGACTGATTACTCTGCCCTCAAGCCAATCATCATCGGAGTGGTCGGGGGCGACGGGATCGGCCCCTACATTGCCAAAGAAGCCCAGCGAATCTTGGAGTTTCTTTTGGAAAAGGAAAAGAAATCGGGGAAGGTTGAGTTCAGGGTCATCGAGGGGCTCACGATAGAAAACCGCGCCAGGCAGATGAAACCCATCCCCGACGATGTCCTCGAAGAAATCAAAAAGTGCCACGTCCTTCTCAAAGGGCCGACCACAACTCCGCGAAAGGGAGACCCCTGGCCGAACATCGAGAGCGCCAACGTCGCCATGCGCAAGGCGCTCGACCTCTTCGCAAACGTCCGCCCGGTGAGAATTCCAAAGGAAGGAGTTGACTGGATATTCTTCCGCGAGAACACCGAGGGAGAGTACGTCCTCGGAAGCTGCGGGACCGAGGTTACACAAGACCTCGCCGTTGATTTCAAAGTCATCACCACCCAGGGAAGCGAAAGAATCATCCGGGCAGCCTTCGATTACGCTAAGAAAAACCACATCAACCGCGTCACCATCGTCACGAAGGCAAACGTCGTCAAAACCACCGACGGCAAGTTCCTCAAAATCGGGCAGGAAATCGCCAAAGAGTATCCTGGGATTCAATGCGACGACTGGTATGTTGACATAATGAGCGCAAAGCTCATTGACCCAAAACGCCGGACGGAATTCCGCGTAATCGTCCTTCCAAACCTTTACGGCGACATCCTCACCGATGAAGCGGCCGAGATGCAGGGAGGCGTCGGAACCGCCGGAAGCGCCAACATCGGCAAGAGGTACGCCATGTTCGAAGCCATTCACGGCACCGCCCCCAGAATGGTTGTGGAGGGACGAGCCCAGTTCGCAGACCCATGCAGCATCATCCGAGCAGGCGCAATGCTGCTGCGGCACATCGGCTACGAGGAGAAAGCCAACCGGGTCGAGATGGCTCTCGACATCTGCGGCCAGTTTGAGAAAAAGCTCGTGATAACCGGCCGCCCCGGCGGAGCGACTGGCGCTGAAATCGCCGATTACGTCATGAAGACTGTGCAGCAGCCCGATCTCGAAGAGCGCTGGAGGAGATACCAGTGCCAAGCGTGACGTGAATGCCTTGCACAGCAGGGGTCTCAACCGCGGTGGCCGCAGAGATCGCAGAGTGCGGACAGGATAACGGGATAAACGGGATGATCCTGGTCATACTGTCAATCCCGTCGAAAAAGTTTTGTCTCCATGGGGGAGGGGCCTTGTGCGCAATCCATTATCAGAGGAGCAGTATCGGTCGAGGTTGCAGAAGCGAGAAGAGGACATCAGGGGGCCGTATTTTCGTGACCAGACCGCCATCGTCCATTCTCTCGCCTTCAGGCGGCTCAAGCGAAAGACGCAGGTTTTCTTCTCGCCGACAAACGACCACGTCTGCACGCGAATCGAACATTCGCTGCACGTCGCCACCATCGCGGCCACTATCTGCAAAGGCCTCAGCCTCGACGTGGAAAAGGCCGAGGCAATGGGACTCGGACACGACCTCGGGCATCCGCCGTTCGGACACGCCGGGGAGGAACTGATCAACGAAATCGTGCGGCGGGAAAGCCCCTCTTCACCTCCCTTCCAGCATGAAGTTCACAGCCTCCGCGTCGCGGACAAGCTGGCGAACGAAGATAGAGGACTGAATCTCACCTACGCGGTCAGAGACGGAATCATCTCCCACTGCGGCGAGATTGATGATTACCCGATCCAACCGAGCAGCGATTACCCTGCCCTCGAGACAATCAAGCACAGAGGAAAGCTCCCTTCCTCCTGGGAAGGATGCGTTGTCCGAATCTCCGACACTATCGCCTACTTAGGCAGAGACATCGAAGATGCCGCAAGAGCGCCCCTCCTCAAAAACGAAGACATTCCAGATGAAATCCGACGAGAGCTCGGGACCAAAAACGGCGAAATCATAAACACCCTCGTCCTCGATGTCATTCAGTTTGGCAGGGATGATGGGCGGGTCGGCTTTTCCGAGGAAAAGCAGCAACTCGTGGCGAGGCTGAGGGACTTCAACGCCGAGCACATTTACAGCCACGAGGTTTTGCTCGAATACAGAGCGTATTGCAGCCGGATTCTCAACGCCCTGTTCGAGCACCTTCTCAAAAAGTGCAAGAAATGGCGCTCGGACTACGCCGAAGCCCATGAATCTCGCCGTTTCGTTGACAACCACTTCGCCTATTACATGCAGAAACTTAAGCCCATTTACGACGAGGAAGGCGCGTCTCCCATTCAAATCGTCGTGGATTATGTCGCCGGCATGACCGACGATTACGCTCTCCGCTGCTACGAAGAAATCGCCTTCCCCGAGCCAATCCGCTTCGAAGAATGGCGCCGCGGAGGCTGATCGGGGCGCCTTGTCCGACGCGATTCGATGACGAGACACAATCGTCGCTTCTACCACGCCATTGCGCCGGGGTGGGCTTCTCGTGCCCCGACCTGGACGATTCCTTCTTCGGCTTTGTTGAGGATAACTGTCGGCAAGGAAGAGAAGCCGCGGCGGACCTTGTATCCCATTGCTTCCAATTCGCGGATGGTCGCATCTGGCACGCCCTCTTCTATCTCGAGGGTTCCTTCCCCGACGATGCCTCCCGGATTGAAGGAATCGGTATGATGAAGCGTGCTGACACGCGGGGCCTCGGCGGCTTCCTGTGCATTCATTCCGAATTCCACGACGTTCAGAAGAATGTTGAGCGTGGTTTGGTCCTGCTTATCGCCCCCTGCCACGCTGATCGCTAAGAAAGGCCCGCCGTTTTTCAGGACGATCGTCGGCGTCAAAGTAATCCGCGGTCTCTTCCCTCCGCGTGCTTCGTTCGGGTGCCCCGCCGTCGGCCAGAAGCTCACGAGGCGTGTCCCGAGGACGATGCCCGTCTCTCCCATCGGAACGTTCGACCCCCAGCCGCTCGGCGTCCCGCAGAAGACGTTTCTCTCGCGGTCAATGGCAATGGCGACGGAGGTGTCCCGGGAAGGAGACGCTGCCCCGCCAACGCGAGGGTCTCCTTCGGGATGAATCGGGCCGAGCTTTTCGGGGTCGCCCGGCGGCACGTAGTGGCGAGCCTTTTCTGCCATCAGCTTCCTTCGAGCCGCCGCATATTCTTTCGAGAGAAGCTGCCTGAGAGGAACGCGGCAGAATTCGGGGTCTCCGTAGAACGTGTCCCGGTCCGCGAAAGCAAGCGCCATCGCCTGCATGATGGTGTGAATATATTGAGCCGAGTTGTGGCCCATCGCCCTGAGGTCAAACCCTTCTATGATGTTCAATGCCTGAAGGAGCGCCGGCCCCTGCGTCCACGGACCGGCTTTGTAAACATCGTACCCTCGATACGTCGTCTGGACAGGCCGCTCAATCCTGGCTGAATAAGTCGCAAAATCTTCTTCCGTGAAAATCCCGCCGTTCTCCTGCGAAAACTTTACAATCGCCTTCGCTATCGGCCCGCGGTAAAAGAAATCTCTCGCCGCCTGAATCCCTCTTTCCTCGCTTAGGGCGCCGCCGCGTTTTTCAGCCGCGACGATTTCGCGGAGTGTCCGGGCAAGGTCTTTCCCCCATGCTGCCTCAGCTTTTTCTGCCAGGCGAATGGTCGGCTCGATTGCGTCCGCTGCGCGAATGCTGCCATATTGCTGAAGCGCGAGAAGACACGCATCGAACTGACCGGGAACTGCGGCTTTCCATTCGGTGAGACGTTTCCCGTAGGCCTTCGGCGCGGGTCCTTGCCCGGCAACGACGACCACGCGCTTTTCCTTCGCCAGGTAAATCAGCGCCGGCATTTCCCCGCCGAAGCATGCGTTCTGAGCATCGGCCACCGACAGCGACAGAACCATCGCCGTTCCGGCATCAACAGCGTTTCCGCCTCGCTTCAGAACTTCCAGCCCGATTTCCGCGCAAGCGCCTTTAGCTGCCCCAACCGCCCCATTTCTTCCCTCAACGAGAGGCAATTTTGTCGTCATTTCTTCTCCCTCGGATTCTTATCTGCCTTCCCGAGTTCCGTCCTGCAGAGTGCGATGCTACAGCACTGCGGGCTTCCTTTCAATCCCGCAAAACTCCCGTAACAGTCACCCATGACCGGAGTCTTACGCGAAGCGTCGGGAATCAGGAAGTGGGGCTGGACACGAGCCGCACGCGCTTTGCCGACGGAACTCCTGCTAAGCAGGACTCATCCTCGTGGCCCGAACAGACTGGCCCCTCAATGTTCCAGCTTCATCGGCAAAATCACGATGCCACGCCATGAGCTGCGCGGAAATGCAGAACCGCAAAGCGTCTCTCGTCGCCGTCATTGAGTCCGCCCGTCCGCGCGATGGCCAAAGCCCGTGCCACCGGAATAGCCCGCTGCGGAATCAGATTGCGGAGTGAGACTTCCTCTCGAGGAAGAGAAGGCGGTTTATTGCGTTGACGTATGCTTTGGCGCTTGCCTCGATTACGTCAGTGCTGGTGCCGCGGCCGGTGACTTCGGTTCCTCTCTGGCGGACGCGGACGGTTACCTCTCCCATAGCGTCCTTGCCGCTGGTGACGGCTCGCAGAGAATAATCGAGGAGGCGGCACTTCATCCTGGTTATCCTGTCTATGGTCTTGTAGGCGGCGTCCACGGGTCCGTCACCGCAGGAGGCATCCTGGAAGATGGCATCGTCCTTCTTCAGGCGCACAGTTGCCGTGGGGATAGTGCCTGTCCCGGTGCTTATGTGGATATATTCGAGTTCATAGACAGATGGGACGGTCACCAACTGTTCTTCCAGCAGCGCCTGTATATCCTCGTCGTAGATTTCCTTCTTTTTATCGGCGAGAGCCTTGAAGGCAGCGAAAGCTTTGTCCGCTTCCTCGCGGCTGAGGTTGTAGCCGAGCTCCTTCAGTCTCTGGCTGAAGGCATGCCTGCCGGAGTGTTTTCCAAGGACGAGCCTGCTGCCGGTCAGGCCGACGTCCGCTGGCTTCATAATCTCGTATGTGGTTCTCTCCTTCAGGATTCCGTCCTGATGAATCCCTGCCTCGTGAGCGAAAGCGTTATCCCCGACGATGGCCTTGTTCGGCTGGACGATGATTCCGGTCATCTTGCTGACGAGGCGGCTCGTCCTGATTATCTCCCGGGTGTTTATTCCGGTGCGGAAATCCAGGACATCTTTCCGTGTGCGAATCGCCATGACGACCTCCTCCAGGGAGCAGTTCCCGGCTCTCTCACCGATGCCGTTGACCGTGCACTCGACCTGCCGTGCTCCGTTGACAACCGCCGCCAACGAATTCGCCACGGCCAGACCGAGGTCGTTGTGGCAGTGGACGCTGATGACGGCCCTTGAGCCATTGCGGGTTTTCTCCCTCAGGTGCTTGATGACACGACCGAACTCATCCGGAATCGCGTAGCCAACCGTGTCAGGGATGTTTACTGTTTTCGCCCCCGCGTCCACGACTGCGTCGAAGACCTCCGACAGAAAACCGAGGTCAGTGCGAGAGGCATCCTCCGGAGAAAACTCCACGTCGTCCACGAATTTTCTGGCGTATTCGACCGATTCCACTGCCAGCCTGAGGATTTCCTCCTCGGCCTTTTTCAGCTTATATCGCATGTGGATTTTGGACGTGGCCAGAAAAACGTGGATGCGCGGTTCTTTTGCCTTTTCGATCGCTCCCGCCGCGGCGTCAATGTCTCCTTTCACGCATCTTGCCAGCGCCGCGACAATCGGCTCTTTCACCGTCGCTGCGACAGCCTTCACCGCCTCGAAATCGCCCGGAGACGAGACCGGAAATCCGGCTTCTATGACATCCACGCCGAGTCTTTCTAATTGGCGTGCGACTTCCACCTTAGCCCTTCTGTCCATGCTTGCGCCGGGCGACTGCTCCCCATCCCGCAAAGTTGTGTCGAAAACAGTTATTTTTTCGCTCATCTTCTCACCTTTCAGGCACTGATATTCGGAGTTTCGGTTGCTTTCGCCTCTGCACCAACGGCAGATGCTCGTCCGGCCAGTTGGCACTCCCGCTGCCCACGCAGCACCCACGTCGAACCGACCAGCAAGCTCGCGCCGGTCTCGCTCGATAGGAGGAGATGGCAACGGGTTTTCCCCGCCACCTATCAGACCCCGAGCCTTTGTGCACCAACCGGGACAAAATTGGGTAGTTGCTCGCTGACATTTTGACGGGCGCCCGAGCAGGGGCTTCTCATTTCTTTATCCAGCTCATCATGCCGCGTAGTCTCTCGCCGACCTTCTCCACGAGATGCTCCTTCCCCTCCTTAACCAGGGCACGGTAAACCGGGCGGTTTGCTTGATTTTCAAGAATCCATTCTCTGGCGAACTCCCCGCTGCGAATCTCGGCGAGGATTTTCTTCATCTCCTTTCGGGTCTCTTCGGTGATAATTCGCTTGCCGCGTGTAACGTCTCCGTACTCGGCAGTGTCGCTTATGGAATATCGCATGCCGGTGATTCCTTTCTCGTACATCAAATCAACAATAAGTTTAAGCTCGTGAAAGCATTCAAAGTACGCTATCTCCGGCTGGTAGCCCGCTTCAACCAGCGTGTTAAATCCCGCCCGGACAAGCTCCGTTACTCCGCCGCAGAGAACGCACTGCTCTCCGAAGAGGTCTGTTTCGGTCTCTTCGGCGAACGTGGTCTCGATGACCCCCGCTCTGGTGGCGCCGATTCCCTTTGCGTAAGCGAGGGCGAGCTCCTTAGCCTGACCGCTGCGGTCCTGATGGACTGCGATCAGAGCGGGCACTCCTCCTCCCTCGACGAAAACCCTTCGCACCAGATGCCCCGGCCCTTTCGGGGCAACCATGAAAACGTCAACGTATTCCGCAGGTATAATCTGGCCGAAATGAATGTTGAATCCGTGGGAAAAAACCAATGCATCGTTTTCGGAGAGGTTTTCGGCGATGGCGCCTTTGTACAGGCGCGCCTGCACGTCATCGGGAACGAGCATCTGAACAATCTGTGCTTCCTTGGCTGCCGCGGATGCGTCAACAGGCTTAAATCCCGCTTCCACCGCGAGCCTGTAGTTCTGCGTCCCCTCCAGTTCCGCGACGATGACCTCCACACCGCTGTCCCGGAGATTCTGTGCCTGGGCGTGTCCCTGGCTTCCGTAGCCGATGATAGCGACCGTCTTTCCCTTGAGCAGGTCGAGGTTGGCATCTTCGTCTAAATAGATTTTCGCCATTCTGGAATCCTCCCTTTTCTTTCAGGTTGGACTTCTCTCCGCAGACCCTACTTTCTCGACATGGCTATCTTGCCCGTCCGAGTAATCTCCTTGATTCCAAAGGTCCGAAGCAGGTCAACGAAAGCCGCAATCTTGCTCTCGTTGCCGGTTATCTCCACAATGAGAGTGTTATGATTGACGCTTACGATTCTCGCCCGAAAAATGTCCACTATCTGCATGACCTCTGACCTTGTTGTGGAATTGACGTTCACCTTGATCAGAGCGAGCTCCCTGTCAACGTAGTCTTCCCCTTTGAAATCGGTAACCTTTATCGTATCTATGAGCTTGTTGAGCTGTTTGTTGACCTGCTCGAGGATTCTGTCATCGCCGTCCACCACGATTGTCATTCTCGACTTCGTTGGATCGAGCGTCTCGGCCACGCAGAGGCTGTCAATGTTGAAACCTCTTCCGCTGAACAAGCCTGCTATCCTTGCCAGGACGCCTGCCTTGTTCTGAACCAGTACGGATATGACGTGCTTCATTTGTTCTTCTCCATTTACCTCAGAAACGAGCGCGCTCCGCCAAAACGCGCCCCAACGGACCTTTTATGCAGGAATTCACAGCAGTTCCACTCCATCAATCATCCGGCTTATGGGCGCTCCTGCCGGCACCATCGGCCACACGTTTTCCTCCTTCTCGACGCGGAAATCCATGAAAACCGTCTTCGGGGTCCGTATCGCTTCCTCAATGGCGTCTCGAACGTCCTCCGGCCTTTCGATGCGCATCCCGACCGCCCCGTAGGCCTCCGCGAGCTTCACGAAGTCGGGAACGTACGCGGGGCAATCTTTCCGCGGGTCGTTGCACTCCCGGTCGCAATTCACGTTCTGGGCCAGGCAAGTGTAAGCGTAGTTCTTCTGATAGAACAGCCCCTGCCACTGCCGAACCATTCCTAAATACTGGTTGTTCAGGATGGCGACCTTGACCGGGAGGTTGTTATGAACGGCCGTCGCCAGTTCCTGAATGTTCATCTGGATGCTTCCGTCGCCAGCTATGTCGAAGACGATTTTATCCGGATTGCCAACCTGGGCGCCGATGGCCGCCGGAAAGCCGTAACCCATCGTCCCAAGCCCGCCCGACGACAGGAATTGCCGCGGAACAGTGTACTTGTAGAACTGCGCTGCCCACATCTGGTTCTGCCCGACCTCCGTGCATATAATAGCCTTTCCCTCCGTTGCCCGGTAGATTTCCTCTACCACGTGCTGGGGCTTAACCCGTCCATTTTTGTTTTGCTGGTATGTCAGAGGGTATTTCTCTTTCCACTCCTTGATTTGCCTGAGCCATTCCTCGGAATCGGCTTGCTCGACGATCTTGTTCAGCTCCACCAGCACCTCCTTCGCATCGCCGACCACCGGAATGTGCACGGTTACATTCTTGCTGATGGAAGAGGGGTCTATGTCAATGTGGACTATCGTCGCCTGCGGGGCGAATTCGGAAATTTTTCCTGTGATTCTGTCGTCGAACCGGGCCCCGACGGCGATGAGGAGGTCTGTCTCCATGACAGCCATGTTTGCGTATCTGGTGCCGTGCATTCCGAGCATCTTCAGGGAAAGCGCATCGGTCTCCGGGAACGCCCCGAGACCCATCAGCGTCGTGGTCACGGGGATTCGCGCCTTGTGCGCCAACTCGAAAAGCTCGCTGCTCGCGTCAGACATGATGACCCCTCCACCAGCGTAAAGCAGCGGCTTTTTGGACTTCTTAATCGCTTCCGCGACCTTGCGGATTTGCATGATATGCCCCTTGCGGGTCGGCTTGTACCCTGGCAGATCAACCGAAGAGGGGTATCTGCTCGAAGTGGTTTTCTGCTGGACGTCCTTGGGGATGTCAACCACGACGGGGCCCGGCCTCCCGGTCCTGGCTATGTAAAAGGCTTCCTTGATGACCGTAGGAAGCTCGTCCACGTTCTTGACGAGGTAATTGTGTTTGCTTATGGGGCGCGTTATTCCGGTGACATCTGCTTCCTGGAAAGCATCGTTCCCTATCATGGGTGTCGGGACCTGCCCCGTGATGGCCACGATGGGGACAGAGTCCATGTAGGCTGTGGCTATCCCGGTCACGAGATTGGTCGCTCCGGGGCCGGACGTCGCGAAGCATACGCCGACTCTCCCGGTCGAGCGCGCATAGCCGTCCGCAGCATGGGCAGCACCCTGCTCGTGCCGCGTCAAAATGAACTTGATCGCAGAGCGGTTCATCACGTGGCAGATGTCGAGAACCGCCCCGCCGGGGATTCCGAAGATGTGCTCAACACCCTCTTTCAAAAGGCAATCTACAACTATCTCAGCTCCTTTCATGGTCTTCTCGTTTTGACCTCCATTTCAAGGCTTTTCTGTTCGGCCACCCAAGCTATTCGAAAACCGCCCCCTTCCCGGCGGAAGTGACATGCTGAACGTACCTATAAAGCCACCCTTTCGCCACTTTCGGGTCTGGCTTGCTCCATTGGGCGAGTCGTCTTTCAACTTCCGTCTCGCCGACGAGAAGGTCAACCTTTCGCTCGGGTATGCTTATGCGAATCCGGTCGCCATCTTTGACGATAGCGATCGGTCCTCCCTCCATGGCTTCAGGAGAAATGTGGCCGATGCACGGTCCGCGGGTCCCGCCGGAGAAGCGTCCGTCCGTCAACAGAGCAACGGAATCGGATAGCCCCATGCCGACAACCGCCGCCGTCGGTGAGAGCATTTCCCTCATGCCGGGTCCTCCCTTTGGCCCCTCGTATCGAATGACGATGACGCTGCCGCGTTGAATCCCCCCGCCCATAATGGCTTTCATCGCAGCTTCCTCCGAATCGAAAACCGTTGCTCTTCCTTCGAATTCCATCATGTTCTCGGGAACGGCGCTTTGCTTGACGACGGCGCCTCCCGGAGCGAGGTTCCCGCGAAGAATCGCAATTCCCCCTTCGGGGTGATAAGCCTTATCCAGGTCCCGGATGATGTCGGCGTCGTTCCTTACGGCCGCCGCTGCAATTTCTAAAATGCTCCGCCCGGAGACGGTCGTGGCGTCGTTGAGCTTCGGCGCGAGAACCTTCAGGACTGCGGGGATGCCCCCGGCGAACTCAAGGTCCTCCATGAAGTAGTCTCCGCCCGGCCTGATGCTGGCGATGTGAGGTGTCGTGCGGCTGATTTCATCGAACAGTTCCAGGGGGAGGTCAACCTGCGCCTCGTGAGCGATTGCGGGGATGTGCAGAACGGTATTCGTTGAGCCGCCCAGCGCCATGTCCACTCGTATGCCGTTCTCGATGGAAGCCCGCGTGAGAATCCTCCTGACGGTAACATTCTCCTCAACAAGGCCCACAACCCGCTGGCCGCTCTGATAAGCTATCCTCACTTTGTCTGCGGATACCGCAAGAGCCGTGGCGCACCCCGGCAGAGAAAGGCCCATCGCCTCCGCCACGCACGCCATGGTGTTGGCCGTGTAAAGCCCCTGGCACGACCCCGGCCCCGGACAGGCTCTCTTCTCCAGCTCCGCGGCCTCTTCCGGAGACATTTTCCCGGCGTGAACCTGTCCTATCGGCTCGTAAGAGTCCCGGACGAACGAAAGTCTTCTCATCCGATGCCTTCCCGAGAGCATCGGGCCAGCCGTAACCACGATTCCGGGGATATCCAATCTGCCCAGACCCATTATCATCCCAGGAGTGATTTTGTCGCAGTTCGTCAGGAGAACAAGCCCGTCAAAACAGTGAGCCTCCGCCATGGTCTCGATAATATCGGCGATCAACTCCCGGCTCGGCAGCGAGTACTTCATCCCCGGATGTCCCATGGCTATCCCGTCGCATATCCCGGGGACCCCGAACAGAAATGGCCGCCCCCCCGCTGCATGGACTCCGTTTTCGATTGCCCGCTCGAGGGCGTGCATCCCGACATGCCCGGGGATTATGTCGCTGAAACTCGTTGCTACCCCAATGAAAGGCTTCTTCAGGTCGGACTCGCTGATGCCAGTCGCATACAAAAGCGCCCGATGCGGCATCCTCTCCAGTCCTCTCTTGATTTGGTCGCTCCTCATTTTTCTATTTTCCTTATTCCAGTGCGCGTGCGCCACGACAGCAATAGCCTTCCCAAACAAAAAACCCACTATCTTTCCGACAGTGGGTTGAGAGTCCTTATGTTGGCTTCTTCCTTATGGCGCGTTGGAGACCATCACAAGCGATTCTCCTCCCACCGGCTCGCTCCGCACCAATAGAGCGAGCCGAAGAACCACCAGCACGACGACAATTAGGCTGAAACAAGCGTGAAAGGTTGTCATCTCTTCTCCAACGACACCACTCAATTTAAGATTCGCCGCGAAAATAGCACCGGGGCCTCCATTCTGTCAAGCTTTTTCTGCCATCCGGCGTAATGGCTCAGTTACAGGTGGAGCTCACCAAAGAGAACGCGGAGACCGCCGGGAATCGGACGAGACAACAGGATTCTCATGCTTACCCTGTTTATCGTGTAATCCTGTCTCGGTGCTCGTTTCCCTGTACGAATTCCCCCCCGAGGGCGCGGCTGACGGATTACCATCCCGCAAACGGCGGCAGACCGCCGTCGCCCTTACTGGACAAGCACCTTGTAGAAGCGCACCTCCGCGGAATCGGCGCCCTCGTCCACGTAAGTGCTCTCTTCGCCCGTTCCAACTATCTCGTCGCCGATTGGCAGCCATTCTCCGGTTAGGGAGTCAGCCACGTAGACCCGGTATTTCTTCCCCTGGACACTTCGCCACCTGATGGCCACCCCCGGGTTGTTGACCCTCACCGACGAAACCGCAAAAAACGACTCTGGTGAGCGCGGGTCAGTTCCGGCGACCATCTCCTGGAGATTGGTCATTCCGTCCATATCGGGGTCGCCATCAGGCCCATTGACTCCTTGCGGATCGTTCGGGTCGAGCTTGTTCTGGACCTCCCAGAGGTCACCCAGGCCATCCTCGTCGGTATCCGACTTGTTCGGATTCGTCCGGTTGCGGTACTCATCGAGATTGCTCAGCCCATCTCCATCCGCGTCGGCGTCGGGGCCGTTCGGGCCGCTGGGGTCTATCGGGCTAAAGTCGTGCTCGAGTTCCCAGCAATCGTCCATGCCGTCGCCATCGGTGTCAGGGTCGTTGGGGCTGGTCCCCTGGTGCAGTTCGAAAACGTTCATCAAACCGTCCCCGTCAGGGTCGCCGGCAGCGCCATTCGGGCCTGTGGCGTCTTTCGGATTGAGGAGGTTGACGACCTCCCACGCGTCGGGGAGGCTGTCGCCGTCGGTGTCCGCAGCGCGCGGGTCCGTAAGATGGATCTTGATCTCCTCCCAGTCGGTGAGGCCATCTCCGTCCGTGTCAGCAATGTTGGGGTTGGTCTGGAATAGCAGTACCTCCTCTCCATCCGTAAGCCCATCGCCGTCGGAATCCGGATTGCGCGGATTAGTTCCCGTGTTCGTCGGAGTCACGTAAACGCCGGTATTTGTCTCAACGGAATCGCACAGCCCGTCTGCATCGGTATCAAGCCCGATGGCGAACGAAGTCTCATCCGACCAATTCCCCCAGACTCCTGTGCTGTCCTTGAACCTCACACGCCAGTAATAGACCTTTAGCGGCTCCAGGACTTCAGCGGGCACCTCGTACGAAATCAGGTCCTTTTCACTCACCTCGTCGAGGACCGGTTCCGTCCAGTATTTCCCCTCCTCGCGGACCTGCCATTGACTCGCTGCATGAGCGTTGCCGTTCGGGTCAGAATACGACCCCGGCCGGAGAACGGCCGTCGGAAAGACCGCATAATCTCCGTCGCGCGGGTACATGTTCCGCGGCTTTATGGGGGCATTCTTGTCAGTCAGGAAATTCGTGTACAGGTAGCTCCTCCTGCTGGTTATGAAACCCTTCAAGATGCTGACCTGCGACTGCAGGTCGGTATCTATCGAGCTGTACGAACCCCACTTGGCCCTATCCCTCGCGGCTTCCTCCTTTATAAGCTCCACAAGAGAGTCAATCTCCTCGTACTGCAATCTCGGGGTGAAGTAGTTGTCGAGGACTTCCCTGGTCTTGTCAATCATCTTCTGCCGGAAAGGCGCAGTATAGGGGCTGTTCTCCGGATAGAAAAAGCGGTCAATGATACGGTTCCACGGACCATCGTTCTTCGGGTGAATGCGTGTCCCGAAGAAAATGTGGTTGTTCCAGCGTATGACATCGTTGCACACTCCGCCGCTGAGCTCATAGTTTCGCCCGTAGGTCAGATCGAGGTCCCATGGAAACATCTCCCATTTATCCGAGACCGGGTCGTGGTACAGAAAATAATTCTTCGCTGGCTGGTCCGAGTTGTTGATGACGGAATTCACCGCGTTGTACGCTATCTGCGAGTCAATGTCGGTACGCGTATTGAGGAAGTCGGTAATCTGCGTTTCCGGGGTATTGTTTACGCCCCAGAGGAAAGAAGAGAGGTCGGCCATGCTGGTGGTTTCCTCGTTCGTTTTCTTTTCGAATCCCCAGATGTCGGTAGCTTCGTTGTAGGCTTTATAAAGGTTTCCGGTATCGTCCCTCTTGTTTCTCTTCAAGAACCTTCTCCCCGGGGCTTCCATCTCTAAGAACAACCCCCAGTACTGACCATTGATATACAGAACAACGTGCCGGGTTTCACAATAAGCCACCCACTTGTCCACGCCCGGCGCCACCTTCACTTTCTTGAACATGTCGTTGGAAAGCTTTTCTCGCAGGTATGATTTGTCAGCCCACATCGCCTGGAGGTCTATTGACCTCAGCTCGTCATCGAATGAACCGGTGAACAAGTCGCCGTCATTGAAACGCACCTTCAGGCATTTTTTCTTGTAGGCCCGGGAAGTCTGCCCGCGGTAGCGGACCCCCACGTTCTCGTAAACCTTCCCCTCATATACGAAAGTCGCAGGGTAGTAGTTATCCGTGTAGGGGTCCATGCTCGCCATGTTTGGAATGCTCATGAAATAGACCGGCAGCTTCGAGACGACCTCCCTGTCGTAAACGAAATAGGCGTGGTTGGGCTTGGGGTCATTTTGCGCAGGGCTGTTGGTGGTATTGCCGAGATTGTCTATTGCGGTGACTGTGTACTGCACAACCGTCTGAGAGGGGTAAGTTGCGGTGATCGCTGTATACAGACCATCCCCCGCCAGAGCGTCCCCGTTCAGCCCGTCGTCGCGCATCTCCACGTTTACCCAGGTTTTCTCCAGGGCGGACTTGTACTGGAGAATTACGGCGCCGACTTGAACGTCGTCCTCCACTTCAGCCACGATTCGCGCGGCTTCATTAGGCTTGGGCATGCTCGGCAGGTGCTCCGCGCGAGAGATGAATGGCGGCAGGTCAAGAGAAAAAACTGTATTGGGGTTTCCGGGCGAGCTGAGCAACCCGCTTCCGCCGAGAACCGTCTGCCCGCCGAGACCTCCCCCCGACGTGCACGAATACAGCCTCGTCCCCCCTTTGAAGTGCTTCACCCAGAACGAAAGGACGCACGTCTGGTTTTTCTCCAGAGGCGGCACAGTGGAAATCCCCACAAAATTGGACAGTGTTGACCCCGTATCCGTCGCAACGATGTGCATGCACGCATTCCCGGAATGCCCCCGCCCTATCTCCCGGTAAGACCAGGAGTGGTTTCCCGTCTTCTGCCATCCCGCCTCGTCGGACTCTAATCCGCCGTTGGGGACGTAGTTGTACGTCCCGCCCAAATCCGTGATGGAGATGTCGTCAATCAGGCACTCCCCAGGCTCAAGCATGTAGAAACACAGAAGGCTCGATGTCGCCGTGCCCTGTCTCTGCACGAACTGCCAGTACGCCTCCCCGCTGCTGGCACGCCAGTTTCTCGGGTGGTTATTGTCAGCATAAGGATTAATGCACTCCAGCGAAGAGCCATACCCGTCTGCCGCCACCGGCCACGGAGGATCGTCATCGTACTTCACTATGTCAACGGTCGTTCCGACGGAATTCTCGAGGGCGAGCGTCTCCCCTCCGTGGTCGAGCCTCCCCATCTGCCAGCTAATAGCTGCCCCACCGAACCCGTACAGCTTCTGCGCCTCGTACGCGTCCTTGCACAAAACCAGAAAACCGCCCGGCGGAATCTGTGTGCCCGCACTGAAGGTGTGAGTGATGCCTCGAGTAAACTGCCAACTGCTCAGGTCAACCGCTTCCGCCCCACGATTGAAAAGCTCGGTGAACTGTACATTGTCGTTGTCGTTAGCAGGGTGGTACATTATCTCGTTGATCACGATGTCAGCATCATGATTGAACGGCGAGTAGATGCTGTTCGCCAATCCCGGAGTCCCCGCAGGCAGCCCCGGCCCCCAGTTGCTGAACAGAGAGTTGTCCGAGAAGGGGTTAGCGCACTCAAGAGAAGCGCCATTCCCATCCGCCTCATCCGGCCAGGGAGAAGAATCCCCGTACTCCACCAAGTCTATCAGCGCGCCGTTGCAATCGAAAAGCCGCACCAACGAGCCACCGTCGCTAAAACGAAACGTGAAATCCCCCACGACATTACTTATCCCGTAAAGCTCCATGGTTCGCACGGCATCGCGGGATATGACAAGAAATCCTCCCCCCGGCAGCGTTGTCCCCATGGGGATATAGAAGCAATGCCAGTCCTCATCGTCTTTCAAGCACCACAGGCTCAGGTCAATCACACGCTTGGTAGTGTTGAAAATCTCCACCCACTCTAAGTCTTCTCCTATCTCCACCGTGTTGTGATACATGACCTCGTTTATGACAACCTCACCTTCCCTTGTCGGCGCGTTGTCAACCCGGTACCACGCTTTCTTCTCGGGAGCGCCAATTGGCCACCATCCCACAGCAAGCGAATCGTCCGTGGCTGCTATGCTGTACCAAACCCATGTGCCGTTCCACTGGGCCGGAATCGTCGCCGAGTAAACGCCGCCGCCTAAATCTGCCATGGCGAGCTGTTGCGTGCCACTTCCCGAATCGTAGTAGAGGCGCACGGTCTGCACAGCAGACTCGTCCGTGACACGTGCGGTGATGCTGACAGTCTGCGTGGAAGTCGGTGAGACCGGCGACCTCATAACATCCATGACGGCAGGCGGAGGGTTTCCCTGGTAGCAACTGTTTGCCGAACCCGGCGTGCCCCGCCCAAGGCGGGGCTGGCTCGCTCGCCAGTTCCCTCCTATGCTATTATCAGCCCACGGATTCACCAGTTCCAGTGAAGGCCCGTTTCCGTCCGGCTCGCTCGGCCAATTTCCCCCGGTTCCGTACTCGACCTCGTCAATCAACACCGGAACGGCTGAGCCGTCGGAAAGGGCGACCCGTTCTCCCTGATTGTCAAGCCTCCCGCTGAAGGGACCTATTACGTTGTATATCCCGTACCTTGAGACCATCTTCACAGGGTCCGAGCACACCACCAGGTAGCCGTCCGACTCCATAACCGTCCCTGCCGGAAACGCGAAGCTAATCCCGTCGCTGAACCGCCAACCGCTGATGTCAACCTTCCCGGCCCCTCTGTTGTACAACTCCACAAATTCCAGCTCGTAGCCCCAGGCGTCGTCCGGCGGATTGTACATGATCTCGTTAATCACAACGTCCGCCGGCGAGGCCAGAACAGAACAGCCCACGCACAGAGAAAGACACCACAAAAAGGCTTTCGCCGCTCTTGTTGTGTAGTCGCACATGACCATCAGCCGAGAACCCCTCCTTTCGGCGAAACTCTTCCCGATTAACCAACGGAGGAGTTTTGCGTCAATGCTCTCTCGCCTTTTCAGCCGCCCGCCATTAATCCCTTCTTCACTTGATATTTTACCATAATCTGCGGCGGAAATGAAGCGACCCGAGTGGTTCGAGGGTGTGGCCGTGATTCAGGGGCACGGAGGCGTGGCGCCCCCTGCGGGGGCTCAGGGTCGGTTAGGACCCTGGGGGCCACGGGCTTATGCCCGAGGCTATGCGAGTGCCGCCCCCTCTGGGGGCTAACAGGACAAGTTTACCTCCTGCGCCACCCAGCAAAAGGTTCGCGCCCGTCGAGCCAACCAAAACGCCAACTGGCGCAACGCTTCCTGAATCCCCCGCCTTCAGGCGGGGGATGACACTGAGGTAGCCACAGGTGTCAACCTGTGGAACCAGAGGGACAAATCGGGTCAAGCCCCCGCAGGGGGCGACACAAAATGAGTCCGGCCTTGCCAAATCTCCTCCGGGACGCGGTCTTCCGCCCAGGAGGCCCGCCAGGGCGGGCTTGGCGGCGCCAACAACGGGATTGCGGCCTGCCACTGAAATACGGCCGCACCCGAGTGGTTCGAGGGTGTGGCTGCGATTGGGTGGCGCACGACTATGCCGCTCCTTCAGAGCTGCGATGGTTTATGTGCAGCCCTCTCTGGGCGTTGCCCAGGGCTACGGTATCGCGCCCCTTCGGGGCTTACGCATGGTGGAGACGCCAAGCCCTACCCCCGCCCTGGGCGGGGCGGGGCACAGAATAGCCCAGGGCGAAGCCCTGGGAGTCCCGTTTCAATGCCACCAAGCCCTGCAAGGGCGCCATAGGGCCGAGCCAGGCGCAAGCACGAAGCCCACGCCGCCCAAATGCAGCCGCAGCCTCCGCACCATGGTCTTGACAGATGGCAGGAAACCTGGTACAATGTCCCCAGACGATAAACAGCACCCGCTCCTGACACCAGACCTCAGCAGGCGCCGGAAACAAAAGGGCATTCCAGTATCGCCCCCCGACGACAAAATACTGGAATTTACTGGAAAAATCGGCCGTTTTTGGGGCTAAGGCAGAAACGCTTCCCCTTCTCCCCCAGGGGATTGACATGAAAAAACAGCCGCTTTTCGAGCATGAATTGACCATGATTGAAGCAAATGGAACAATTGCTTCTAAGACACTCCCGACCCCGCGACCGAAACGCACCCACGCGCTCCGTGCTATACTCTTCAACAGCGTCTCGGGGGCGAGCGCAGCCGCAGAAACCTCTCGCTGGCCGAGCCTACCCCCTCGCGGAAGGCATCGCGCGACAACGGAGTCTGGTAGAAAAAATGAACGCCCGCGCTTCTCCAATCTCTAATCTATTGAAAGGCAAAGCGGCCCAGGGGCGGTTGATGCGGAAGGTAAAAGCGGTTGGCGACCCTGATCTCCCTCTCGTCGAGAGGAGCAAAACCGGAGACCCCGCAGCTTTCGAGGAGCTGCTCTCTCGGCACTTTGCGCAGACGCATGCCCTTATCTTCCGCCTCACCGATGCCAACCGCGTTGACGATTTAACTCAGGTGGCCTTCCTCCTGGCGTACAAAAATATTCGCCGCTTTCGGGGGGAAGCGAAGTTCTCGACATGGTTGACTCGCATCGCCGTCAACCTTTGCCGGGCCGAATGGCGAAAGCGTAAGAAGCTCGGGCAGAACCGCACGGATGACTTTTGGCGGAAGGCAGATGCTTGGCCAGACGTGAAAGAGAAAACCCCGAGCCAGGACATAATCGCGGCGGAAACAGAACAAAAAATTGACCGCGAGATCGAGGCTCTTCCGCCGAAGCTTAGAATCGTTTTCACTCTGCGGTACATCGAGGGCCGTTCGGCGGCGGAAGTGGCCGCGATTCTCGGATGCAGGGAAGGGACAGTCCGGTCACGGCTTTTCAACGCCCGGCAGATTTTGAAGGTTCGTTTGAAGGAGCTTGTCGAATGAATTGCAGGAAAGTCAGAAAAAATCTCCTCTTTTTTCTCGACGGAGAACTTCCCTCGGCACAGGCGGAATCGGTCAGGAATCATCTGGAGGAATGCGACGAATGCCGAAGGGAGGCGGAGCTCCTCCGCTCCACTCTCGATCTGGCTATCGGGAGAGCCGGAGAGAAATCGCCGCCTCCCGTCCCGGAGAACTGTCGCTCGGTCTTCTGGGAAAGGGCGCGGGCGGAAGGCGGCGAGGCGAGCCTCGCTTTTCCGCGACCGAGAGCAATCAGGGCCGCGAAATATGCTGCGGCTGCGCTTGCGGCTATTGTAATCACCGCCGCGGCCCTATTTCTTTTTCATCGAGCCGCAGAGCAGCAATCGGGAAAGGCATCGAGGGGCCTCCGAAAGGAAGCGAAACAGAAAGAGGTCGTCTCACCGACGAACGGGCCGTTGGCTCAGATCGAAAGACGCCTCGAGGAACTGGAGGCGGCCACTGAGCGCCTTCGGTTTCTGACAGGCAGTTGCGTTGGTTTCAGCGCCGACGAGACGCGGGAGATTTATGCCGCGATCGGGCTTGCCGCGGCGAACAGCTATCGGGACATCCTTAAAATGAGCGACCTTGCTGCCGAGAGGTATTCTCGCGTTGCGTCTCTGTTTCCTGAAACCTCTGCTGGCAAGGAGGCGGAGAGAATTCTTTCCGGTTTGAACTGAAGGAGGAATGCAAAAATGAAAACGATTCTTGTGTTCGCAATGGGTTTTGTGGTTTCGCTTATGGCTGCGACAGCTTGTGAGGCGGCGTACGCACGGGCAGAGATCACCATCCCTAACAGCGAGCATCCCGTTGAGTCTTACAAGGACGCCTTCGAGAAGGAGGTCTTGCCCGAGTTCATTGCCGAGCTGAAGAAGGAGAATCCGGCTATAGACGAGAAGAGAGTCGTCGAGAGGATAACCGTTCGCGCGGACCAAGGACGCGACCGCCTATGGATATATGTGGAGGCCGAGCACGAGCCAACTGGCATAGCCGAGGCTCACAGGCTCGGCGAGATGGCTCTCCGCAAGTTCATCGCTTCGGACCAGGCCGAGCGCACGGAGCTCATTGACGCCAATATTAGGGAGCAGGAAAGGCTGAAGGCTGCGGTCGAGGCACTGGAGAAAGAGCTCGAGCCTCTGGCGAAGGACCCCAGGCTCGACGCCTGGCCCGACAAGCCAGACTCTCTCGAAAAGCAGGTCAAAGCTCACAAAGAAGAACTCGTCCAGGCCGAGCTTAGAAAGGCGGAGCTTGAGGCTAAACTGAAGCTTCTATCCTATAAGGCGGCGCGGGTGAAGGATACCGTCTCGATTGAGGAAGTGGCTCTTTTGCAGAAGACTGCCCAGGAGTTGGTGATGCAGCTCGATGAGTCGTCAAAGCAGCAGCACGAGAATGAGCTGAAGAGGTTGGCCATCGTCCTGAAGCAAAAGGAAGAGATGCTCGAGGACCTCAAGCCCATGGTTCAAGCAGGCAGGGCTTCATCAGGCCAGCTTCGCGACGCCGAGGCGGATGTCGAACTGGCCAGGCACGAGTACGATTTCGCCAAAGGGCAGATGGACCGGGTGAAGGACCGCCTCCTCCTCGTCATGCACAGACTCGACGACGCAAAAGCCTCTCTCGCGGAGACCGGTGGCCTGCATCTTGTGACCATCATAGCCCAGCAGACACTCGAATGCGAAACCGAAATGGCTGGCGTCGAGCTGAAAATACAGGATTTGCGGCAGAAGACAGCCGCAATGGAAAAAGAGATCGCCGACATCCGTTCATTCGCCGACGAATACGCAAGACGCCATGCCGAGCCAAACGACCTGCTGACACGCCTCAATTCCCTCCAGGAAGAGGAACAGCGGCTTGAGGACGGCCTGGTCAGAGCAACCAGTTTCCAACGGGGTTTCCAGCGGTTTTTGAAGGATTTTTGCAGGGTATCCTCGGTCCAGAAGATCGAGCCGGAGCACGTGGGGATATACGATGTCGTTGGCGAAGTCAGCAGCCCGGGGGCACGCAGCTTTGAGGAGGAGACAACCCTCATGAAGGCGATAACCGCCGCCGGCGGATTCACGAAGAACGCCGACACGGCACGGGTTGTCGTCATCGGGACAACCAGGAGACAGCCTGAGGGAGTGCCCGCCCCGCGGGGACTTCGCATTCCGGCCCGCCCCGGGCAGATCGAAAGGCACGTCATTGACTCCCAGGCAATTCTCGACAGGAAAGCCCAGGACGATTTCATGATAAAGGACAGGGATATAGTCTTGGTGCCAAAGAGAGAAATCGGCGAACCGAGAGCAGTCGAGGGTGTCAAAGTCGAAGGACCGGCCGCGTTCTTCGTCATCGGAGAGGTTAAGGAGCCGGGGCCGAAGAGCCTGAAGCCGAAAGCTACCCTTCTCGACGGCATATCCGAGTCGCGCGGATTCACTGCTGATGCCGACAGGCAACGCGTCACCCTGATTCGCCGAACCAACGGCTCCTTTGAGAGGCTCGTCGTTGATCGCTCGGAGCTCATGGGCGCAAAACCAGCCGACGACCCGCTCCTCAAGGGAAACGACATTGTCTTCGTGCCATGCAAAGGCGCTGGCGAACTGAGGCGCGCTCAGGCCGTCGAATCGCTCGAGTCCGGGACATACTACCTTCTGGGCGAGATAAAAAGTCCCGGCTCCAGAACGTGCGGCCCAAAAACAACGCTCCTGCAAGCAATTGCCGAAGCTGGTGGATTCACCGATTTCGCCAAGGATACCGCTGTCGCGGTGATTCGCCGCGGCGAACGCGGCACCGAAAGACATGAGATTAACGTCAGCGCCGTCTTGAAGGGACAGTCGCCGGATAGTTTTCTCATCAAGCCGGGCGATGTGGTCTTCGTCCCTCGGAAAGGGCTTTTCTGACGGGCTCATGGGCGATATGGACCGACATCCTTTCAGCACCGGGGACCCGCTAAGGGTCCCCGATTTTTTCCTTCCTTGCACCGGCTCATTTTGGCTACACTGCTGGCATCTTGGGTCGCGCGGAATCAACGAATGCATCATGGAAGGAAGACCAATGAAGAAGCTCTCGATTCTCATCGTTCTGGCGATTGTCGCTTTCTTCACCGCCGGGTGCTTTCAGGATTTCCCGGCGAAATGCGTGCAGACCGAACAACTTTCCGTTCCGCTTGCCCCGGGCGGCGAGCTTCGTGTCTCCACAGAGAATGGCACCATAAAGGTCCGCTCGGGCGACGTGAAGGAGGTTCAGATTACCGCGGAAAAGACCGTCCGGTCGAGAACTGACGCGGAGGCAAGAATGTTCTGCGAGGGAACGAAAGTTGTGGGCGAGTCGCAGCCGGACGGGGCCTCGGTTTTCGTCGTCCTCCCGGAAGGGCATCGGCACCAGGCAAGCATCGCGGTGAGCATTGACGCGCTTGTGCCCAGCAATTGCAATCTCGACCTGAGCACCTCAAATGGCGGGATCGAAGTCGCCGGGATTGACGGTAGCGTCAAAATGCAGACCTCCAACGGGCGAATCGCAGCACAAAACATCAGCGGGAAAGTGATTGCCGACACTTCCAACGGCGCCATTGAACTGGAACGGGTTTCTGGTTCGGCGGAGGCGCTGACATCCAACGGGGGGTCACGATCAAGGAAGCCGCCGGCGACATCCGCTGTCGAACCTCCAATGGCGGCATTTTCCTCCAGAGAATTGCTGCTGGTGCCGATGCGGTCACCTCCAATGGAAGCATAACCTGCGAGCTCCCCGCTGACGCCTCCGCAACCTTTTCCGGAAGCACGACGAACGGAAAGCTGACCTGCGACTTCCCGGCGACTATCAAAAACAACAGGAGAGTCGAAGGAAAGGTCGGCGATGGCAAGTCTTCTATCGAACTGAGAACCGCCAACGGCAACGTCTCTCTGAAGAGAATACAATAGCCACGGGCTCGTCTAAGAGGAAGGAACGGCGATAACGAACCGTCCAAACTCGCCGCCTGAACCCGAAATGCCTCATCGGAAAGGAAAAAACAAATGGCATCCGCGAGAATTCAATATCCGGCCGCAGCATTTCTTGCTGCTTTTTTGTCGTTCGGCCTCCTGACACCATGCCTTGCCGACATGAAGGTCACAAAGGCTGTAACCACGACCGTCGGCGATGAAAAGACTATCTTCATCCAGACCATCTACTGGACGAAAACAAAGATGAGAACCGATGAACCCGCCGGCAGAGTTATCATCACTGACCTCGACACCAAGACGGTAACGGTCATCGTCCCGAAAGAAAAGCGATACGCTCGCGAAACCTTTGAGGACCTGAAGAAACGAGAAGCGGCGGTTTCGGAGCAACTCAGAGAAGCAAAGGTTTCCGCGAGAGAAACGGGCCAGAAGCGAACCATAGACGGCTATCCTTGTGAGAAGCTAATCCTTAAAGCCGGCCCCATGGAAGTGGAGGTCTGGGTCACCAAAAAGATAACCCCCGACCCCGCAGTAAGCGAATTCAACAAGAAGTTTCTCGACCTCACCAGGGATATCAAGACCCTCAACTTTGAGGGCCAGATGCGAGCCGCGTTGGAGAAATACAATGCCTACCCGTACCTGACAATCATAGAGGTTCCATTGCCGTTTGCTAAGAAGACCCAGCGAACAGAGTCCAAAGTCAAAAGAGTTTCCTTCGACAAGATAGACCCATCCGTCTTTGCTGTCCCGGCCGGGTACGAGCGAATCACTGTTCCGGAGCCGTCGGCAGAAGAGGAGGAACCACCACCCCCGCCGACCGGGTAGCGGAAATCACCTTACTCATCGGTAGACACGTAGCCAAGCCGCTGTTTTGCCTCCCGGATCAGCGTCTCATTCTTTTCCACGGTGAGGTCTGTGTCCGTCCAGCGACCCGCCGGGTACAAGGCCTGATGGTACAGCCGGTACGCCTCCGCTCGCAGGTGAGCCAGCATCTGATGGGCTTTCCGCGTGGCTCGCTCGTACCGCAGCATCTCAATGTCAATCGCGGCGACAACAATTTTTTCGCCCGGTCCCGGGTCGGCCTGAGCGAGAATCCGCCCGTCGTAATCCACAATCATGCTTCCGCCAGGCCATGAGAAGGGAGGATAGTGCTTCAAACTCGCTCCCTGGTTCGCCGCCACAACGTAAGCGATGTTCTCCAGCGCCCTGCACCGGTTCACGATGGTCCACCACTCCATCGGCGGCGTTGCACCCCATGGGTCCATGTACGCCGACACCCGAACGAGTATCTCCGCCCCGTTGGCTGCAAGCTGCCTGGTCACTTCCGGGAAGAGCCAGTCGTAGCACACCGCGCAGCCAATATTGCCGATGGGCGTCCTACCCACAGGAAAAAGCTCCTCCTCGTACCCGTCAAGGTCGTGTGGGCTTGTCTGAACCTCCCACGGAATCCACGGGTTGACCTTCCTGTACTTGTAAAGCATTCCCTCCGGACCCACCAGGCAGGTCGTGTTGAAGACAGCCTTCGGCCATCGCGGATCGCTTTCCAGAAAAGTCCCCGTCTGGACGTAAACCCCGAGTTCCTTCGCTTTCGCCACGTAGCGCTCAGTGTGTTCGTTCGGGATGGGAATCGCGAGCTTTTCCCGCAACTCACTTGCCGTCAAATAGATAGGAACCGCATGCGCGAATTCGGGGAAGACAACCAGCCTCACCGGAAGGAACGGCGAATAGCCCTCCACGGCCATGTCAATCATCTCCACCATCCGGTTGGTCCGCTCCCCGATTTCCTGCCGCGACTGGGGGCAGGGAAAATCTACCTGGCATGCTGCCGCGTAGTATCTCGTCGTCTGTTCTTTCATCTTTATCTTTCGGCTGGTGTCGAACCTCCTTCAGAGATTAGTGGGCCACAATACCGCCAGACCACCTGGGGTTTTTCGCCAAATCGAACCGGGGCCGGTCAGGAGGCGCTCTCAGGAAGCTGCTTCCCCAGCTCGGCCGCGAAAGTCTCGAATGCATGCGAGTCGTAAAGGCAGAAACCGACCTTTTGGAGGCCCGTTTTTCCCTTCAGGTATTCGGTAGTCGTCGAGAGCATCACCGCCGCGCATTTGTCCAGCGGGTAGCCGAAAATCCCCGTGCTTATCGCCGGGAAACAGATGCTCCTGAGCTTATGCTCATCTGCAAGCTTCAGCGAATTGACGGTCGCGTTTCGGAGCTTTCGGTCCTCGTCTCCCTCCCCCTGACGCGGCCCGACGGCGTGGATGACGTGCCTGGCTTTCAGTTTTCCGGCGGTTGTTATCACAGCCCCGCCGACAAACGTTCCCCCGCGCGCCGCCACGCGGTTGCATTCCTCCTGAATCGCCGGGCCTCCTTTCCTCCGAATAGCCCCCGCAACTCCTCCCCCCATGACCAGAGATACATTTGCCGCGTTCACAATTGCGTCGGTATCCTGTTCCGTGATGTCTCCCAGAACGAGTTCGATGACGCTCTTGGCGACTTTTCTATTCATTTTCATCCACCTGTTCCGGCCTGAGATAGCTCAACTCCCGGGCGGTCTTTTCCCGGGCCGACGCCACTAAGCCCGCAGCGTCCTATCCGATGAGTCTCTCGACAAAGAACCGAAGAAACCGCTCGCTATGAACATCAACCCCGACCGAGGCGGGGCAACCGGGTTTGCCATCTTCCACCGGCACCGTGAAGCCGCGGGTCAGCTCCCCTCGTGCCTCCACCGAAATTCTCTCAGCCCTGGTTTCAATGAACGAAGGATCGATCAGGACTCCCACCGCGAGGGCATCGTGCAAAACAGGCATTCTCGACGAGTCGCCCTCCTGCCATAGCTCTATCAGCCGACAAAGCATTTTCATCGCCTCTTTGCGGCTTTCACGGAGCTTCTCCAGGTGCTCCGGTCTCATGCGGCACTTCGTCGTCACGTCCAGTCCGACCATCGTCATCGGAATCCCCGAATCGAAAACAATCTTCGCCCCCCGCCGTAGGCGGGGCGGGGGTCTTCGCGGAGTAATTCCGCCTGCGCCGGGAAATGGTCTGCATCCGTGAAGGCCTTGCGATCCTCGTCTATTCGGTGACCGATGCCCGCAAAGACCGGAATATCATCTCGCCCGTACTTCTCAAGGATTTTCAGCGCAAGCCTCCCCCTCAACTGGACGTTCCTGAAAACGGTAGTCACCCCGACAAGCTCAACTTCGGGGCAGCTCAAGAGCAGGCCGAGTGCAAGAGCATCGTCAATGTTGTCCCCTATGTCTGTGTCCAGAATCACTTTCTTTCGCATCGCGGCAGACTCCTCTCGTCTCCCTCGCAGCCTCCAGGGCAAACCTCGCCTCGGCGGGGAATCCTCCGTCTGAAAGCGAGAGGGAGACACAGCACCCCATTAGCTCAACCTCCTCTGTGCAAAAGATATTGCGCCTGCCAAAGGAATTCAATATGCAAGCCCGCCAATACCCCTTGGGATCGGCCAAAGGCGTCCCTCATGAGCTTTCCGCCGGGCCAGCAGGAAGCGAATGAGCGGCGGCGCTTTTGCCAGGCCGACGCCGTGCTTATCGAGCCCTTTATTGTGAACACGACCGAAAAGGCCTGCCCCGCCCCGGCGGGGTCGGGCGAATCCCGCCGCGTTCCCCCGTCTTCGGCGAGGGATTTTGTGGCCAAGGGTCAGCAACGCAGAGTCCCGCCCCCGCCGTGGCGGGGGAAGAGAAACTCATACTGTGTGACTTTGCGTCTCTGCGTTTCATTCCTTTTCTTTGTCAACGCAAAGGCCGTTGGGAAAACTGGCAAGGGAAATGCTTTTTCACACATTGCAACGTTGCGTTCTGGGTGGAGCGGGTGCTCCCCGACGGGGGAGTTACCTGTCCCGGCCCAGTTCCAGGCTCAGGAACGCTCGTTTTCTCGCAAATATGCGGTTTTTCACGCAGAAAGCGCCGAGAATATGAGTCTGCGGGAGGGTTGTGAACCGATGGCTGCACCCTGACTTTCGTCTTTTCGATGACCGTTTTCTGGAGGTCTCGGGGGATATGACGGCAAAAAGATTGCGGTCGAAGGGCTTGAGCCTCATTGAGGCAATGGTGCTGATGGTGGTTCTTGCCCTGGCCGTGGTCGGCTTACTGACTTCCTTCATCATGGGAAGAGTCCATATCGCCCTTGCTCGCCATAGAAACCAGGCGGTGAATCTTCTCCGCGCAAGGATAGAAGAGCTGAAGTCCAAGGGCTACGATTACCTGAACGCGTTCACCCCGAATCCTTCTGTGGAGACGGGTGTTGTCCTCGACGCGGGCCCCGACCAGGAATCCCCCGACGATGATTTAACCGGCACTCGCACTACCTCCATAACGGACAACGATGGGGACGGAGCACTCGAAATCCTCGTCACCCTTACCTGGACCGACAGGGTCGCCACCGGCAATCAGAGCTTCTCCGAAAGCTTTTTCACAATCGTGGCTCCGACGCGGATAAGCGACAGGTGACGTGACAGAAGCGAGGGCTCCTGAACATAGGGTTGTACCGATGCATTGTTTGACGGCAGAAATGACAGGCTCCAGACTTCACCGACGATTTCGGAAAGCAGTCGGCGGGTTCACTCTCGTCGAAGCGATGGTGGGCTTTGCCATCACGGTTGCCATTGCCGGCGCCATTATGTCTGTCTTCCTCATGTCGCTGCGATCATGGAAGGAGGGCAGCAGAGACCTTTCCGTGCAAAGCAGCGGCCGCCTCATCATGGAGAAGATCGTTCGAGGTCCGGGCGGCCGGTTCGGTTTGAGAGAGGCCGCCGAGGGGAGTGTTACGGTTGACCCCGATGGCAAGGGGATAACCTTCCTGGTTGATAAGAACAATCCCCCCACGTACGAGGAGTCGGACGACACGCAAGTAAGGATTTACCTGCTCGCGAACTCCATTATTTATGACCCTTCAACCGCGGTGCATGGGGACGAAGTGCCGATTGTAAGCTTCGGCAGAGTTGACAATCTCCGATTCGAGATAGATGGCAAGGCGGTCAACATTGAGCTTTTCATGCGAGAAATGTCGGGAACAACAAACCCGTCCCAGGTGAAGTTCAGAACCAAGGCGTTTTTGAGGAAATCGGCTGATGCTGACACCGAGACATGAGGTCCGGCCGAAAGCGAAGATGCTGCGAGAACCGGGACAAAGTGGGTGAGGTTGACATGGGTGGACAACATTGTCTGCGCACTGAGCGCGGCACTGCTTTGTCCGTGTCGTTGGTCGTGTCCGTGGCGCTGATTGTCGCCGCAGCAGCATTCCTAACACACACCTCCACGGAGACAGTCCAGGTCAAGAAAAACAGGGATTCTACCCGGGCGTTCTACTACGCAGAGGCAGGACTAAACTACGCCCAGACGCAGATTCTTCGCGGCTGGCAACTGGCCAGCTTCCTGCGTCCGTTCTATTTTATTGACTACAACACCATTAAGACTCTGCCTGCCGATATGGTTCTGAAGGGCGGAACCCCCGAAGAGGGCTCGTTTCACGTTGAGATAATTAACGTTAAAACGCCCTACAGGGACGCCAGGGACGTCGTGGTCAAATCAACGGGAAGGCATAGAGGGGAAAGCAGGACTGTTGTGGCAACCATCTGCCTTGAGCTGAGGCCGTCGAGGGTTTTCGATTACACTTACTTTTTGAATCACTGGGGCTGGACGGAGGGAATACCGAGCAAGTTCAGCATGTGGGGGAACGTGCGGGCTAACGGGCACTTCTCCTTCTCTAACAGCAGCCTCTACCTGAACGGCAACCCGGAGTCAACGTGGTTGAGAGGTCAGTGTAAGTATAAAGATTCGGGTGGAATCTACTCCGGATTTAGCATTACCGGTGCTTCGTCCCTGAACGGGATGGGCAAACTCCCCGTCAACCAGCACATGAACGAGGATAAGAACGCCAACGGGATTCTTGACCCCGGCGAAGACCACGATCAAGATGGCAAGCTGACGCGTCCCGAGCTGGTTCCGATGCCGAACCTGACGGACATGAACCTTTACGAGGACTACGCCAAGAGTTGGAACAATGGGGCCGGCAGCAGCATAAGAATCGAGGGCGCGGGGGAGGGCGGCTCAGACCTGCTCGTTTCAAATGCGGTGTATAGAGACGAGGCCGGCGAAAAGGGAAACCTTGTCCTCTGGGGGACGCAGCAGAATCCGATTATGATTGACGGGCCCGTTGTGGTGAGAGGGGGTCTGATCATCAAGGGATACGTGAAAGGCAAAGGGTCGCTTTACGTCCAGGATAACGTTTACATCCCGGACAATCTGGCGTACGTCAACCCGCCGGTGGGGAAACCGAACTGGAATTACTTTGACTACTCGGACCCGCAGGTAAGATACCGGACCTGGAACCAGGCCGCTTCAGCGTGGTGCGAGGAAAACGCCGACGAGGATGGGCTGGGTCTTTTTGCGAGGGAACACGTAGTCATTGCCAATTTCGAAAACAGTAGTTGGAAGTCATCGGTTAATACCTGGCTCAACAACCCTGCCAATGAGAGCGCTGAGCGGGCCAATGGCCTCGACCACATGCCAAGGACAAACGATGCCGGCGAGGGGGACCCGAAATGGACTGTGGACTACTACACGCAGGAGGACCTTGAAGCGGGGTTGATACCTCCCGGCAAAGGCGTCGGAGACGTCGTTCCCGGTTCCGGCGAGGACATTGACGGCGACGGCGTTCTGGATGACAGAATCAACGTAAACGAGTTCAACCTTCCGGCTGCGTTGAAGCAGGCCAATTGGGGGGGATGGACCCCGCCGGAAATTGTGTGGCCGCCCAGCGGCATAAACTACGGGCAGTTCCTGAACGCAAACGGCGGCGAGAACATGGACCACATAGATGCTCTCCTCTACACGAACCACGCGACAGTCGGGGCGTGGGGGAAAAGCTCACCAAAGATGCACTTGCTGGGAGGAATCGTCTCGAGGATTGAGGCTATCATTTTGAAGAACGACGGGAGCGCAGATTGGATTCACGATGAAAGATTCACGGGAGGAGGGGAACAGTTTGGGTTCATTCTTCCGAGAGTAAAGGCGCCGGTGCGGGTGGTCCATTGGGCAGAAGTCCCGGAGGGCTACACCATTGCAGGCCCATAAGGTGATACTTGCGATGGGAATTTTACTGAAAGACCGTCAGACAGCTCAGCGGCGCGAGGGCCAAGGGCCCGCACGCCGCGCCGTACCACGCCTACGCCGGGAATTTTGGCTCCTCGTTGTCTTTTTGACCTGCCTGGCGGTTGCTGACCGCGCCGCCGCCCTCTTCGTTACCCCTCCAGAGAAAGGCCTTTCCCCACCGACGCCTCCGGTAACAACCACGGACACAGGACCCGAAGTCGGCTCCTCGCCGGAAAAGATTCCAGCCGAAGACATCAAACTTCAAAGGCATCTCGAGGAAATAGCTCCGGTCCCTGTCCGAAAGCAGAGAGTGAACTCTAACGCCTTTAGTCGCATGTCCGGCCAGACCGAAGAATTGAAGCCCGTCGCGATACCCGTTTCCTCCGTGAAGCGAGTTCGCGCTGCGCCTCAGGACCTGAGTGAACCCCTCGACCGTCCCGAGAGAATATTCACGATCGGCTCCTGGGCCTTCGTCTTAGCCTGTCTGGGAGCTGCCATAATCGGGCTCCTGAAAATCAGAAGGCTCACCTCGTCCGGCTAAGGGCTTCGTGAAGCAGGGTCGGGTTCGTCTCGGCGCTCGATCCTCCATCCCTTGCAGACGGCATTATCGCCCTTGATATTTTCCCTTTCTGAGGGACGTGCAAGCCTTCCCGGCACAGCTATTATCCAAGGCGGGCCGCCGATCGCGCTGAAATAGTTGGTCAACCTTGACCGGGACAGCAGCCCATTTCTCCCTTCGCAAGATCCCTCCGCGTCATGTGCCAGACACTCGCTTGTCACCCACTATTCTCCACCCTGTTACGAAAGGGCCAATTTTCGGCTTGCAGCCGACGCGAAGCGTTTGTTATCTTTGAGTGCACTCCGCAAGATTTCTGCGAAAAATCCGTGTGACTTCAATCTGCTGCTGAGGGAAAGAACGAAACTGCCAAATGAAACTTTATGGCCCTGAAAATGTCAGAACAATCGCTGTCGTGGGGCATGGCGGCTGCGGGAAAACCATTGCCTGCGAGGCCTTGCTTCATTACGCCGGGGTAACCAGCCGGCTGGGCAGTATCGAATCCGGCACGGTCGTCTCCGACTACCTCCCCGAAGAGAAGGAAAGACTGATAAGCATCTCAGCTTCAGTACTCCATTTCGAGCACAATGGGAATGTCATATTCTTGCTCGACACCCCCGGATATACAGACTTTTTTGGGGAGGTGGTTTGCTGTTTGAGGGCTTGTGACGGGGCGATAATCGTTGTTGATGGCGCCTCCGGAGTCGAGGTTGGCACAGCCAAGGTCTGGGGCATGTTGAAAGAGGCCGGCATCCCTTCGATTTTCTTGGTGAATAAGCTCGATAAGGAGAACAGCGATTTCTTTGCCGTCGCCGATACCCTCGCGGAAACTTTCGGGGCAGAATGCGTGCCGGTCCTTCTCCCGATAGGGAAAGAATCGTCGTTCTCGGGAGTCGTGAATTTGCTTGACGGCACGGGAATGGAATCACTTCAGGGCGAAGAATCTTCCAGAGCGGTCTCTTTCAGGGAAAGACTTATAGAGATAGCCGCTGAAGGTAACGACAGCCTCCTTGAAAGGTACCTGGAAGGCGCGCCTTTGGCGCGCCAGGAGCTTTTCATGGCGCTCAAAGGTGCCATTAAGAGCAGAAAGCTCATCCCCGTCCTATGCGGCTCAGCGCAAAAAGAAATTGGAGTCGCGGAAATGGTCGAGGCAATCGAAGGCTTTCTCCCCTCCCCGGCAGAAGCCGGACCAAAGACCGGCTCTGACGGCCAGCAGAAAAGGAATCCCGACCACGACAGCCCCTTCAGCGCGTTGGTGTTCAAGGTCGTTACCGACCCATACGTTGGCCAGTTGACTTATTTCCGTATCTTCTCGGGAACGTTGCGAACCGACAGCGAAATTCTCAACGCCGGCAAGGGGCAAAGAGAGAGATGCAGCCACATTTACCTCCTCCAGGGAAAATCGCAGGTGGAAGTCGAGGCTGCTGGCCCCGGTTATGTAGCCGCCGTAGCCAAGCTGAAGAATACTTCCGTCGGCGATTCGCTCGCCTCCCCCGGTGAGCCGGTCGTCTATAAAGCAATTGATGTCCCCAAGCCAGTAGTTTCCATGGCAGTGCATCCGTTGACAAGAGGAGATGAAGAAAAGGTCAGCGCAGGGTTGAGCAAGCTCGCAGAGGAAGACCCAACCTTCCGCGTCGTCCGCAATCTGGAGACGAAAGAGCTGGTTGTGGAGGGGATGGGGGACGTCCATCTCGACGTCATGATGTCTCGCCTCAAAAACAAGTTCAAGGTCGATGTCAACCTCTCCACCCCTAAAGTCGCCTATAAAGAAACCGTTACTGCACTCGGCGAAGGGCACGAAAAGCACAAAAAGCAGACCGGCGGAAGAGGGCAGTACGGAGAGGTCTTCCTAAGGGTTGAGCCCATGTCTCGCGGTGAGGGATACAATTTCGTCAATGAGATAAAGGGAGGGGTCATCCCGACCAATTTCATCCCCGCAGTCGAAAAGGGAATCGTTAGCGCCTTGGAGGAAGGTGTCCAGGCGGGCTATCCGGTGGTGGATGTGAAAGTCAGGGTCTATTATGGCTCCTATCACGTGGTTGACTCTTCCGAAATCGCCTTCAAGATAGCCGGCTCTAAGGCCTTCAAGGACGGGATGAGAAAAGCCAAGCCCGTTTTGCTTGAGCCAATCATGAACGTCTCGGTCGCTGTCCCAGCGGAGTTTATGGGAGATATTGCCGGTGACCTGAACGCCAAACGCGGAAGGATTCTCGGAATGGAACAGATCGGAAGGATGCAGGTCATCCGGGCTGAGGTTCCACAGGCCGAGATGTTCAAGTATTCGAGCGAGCTCCGTTCCCGCACCGGCGGCAGGGGGAGTTTCGAAATGGAGTTTTCCCGTTATGAGGAAGTCCCCCATCAGATAGCCCAGAGAATCATCCACGCTGCCACAAAAAAGGAGCAAGAAGAGTAAGGCATGCCACCCTCTCCGCAACTCGACCGGTCTGTTGCTAAGGACGCAAAGGCGCGACACCACCAAGGCACAAAGAGACGCATAGCGAGGAGCCGAGAGACGCTTTGTGTCTTCGTGGTGATCACTCCTCTAACATAGGCTTTCGACAGCTCTCAGGAAAGGAGGTGACAGCACCATGTCAGGGCATTCGAAGTGGGCCAGCATCAAGCACAAGAAGGGCGCCGCTGACGCCAGGCGAGGCAAAGTTTTCAGCAAGTTGGCGAGAGAAATAATCGTCGCCGCAAGGGACGGTGGGTCCAACGTCGAAACGAATTCGCGTCTGCGTGGCGCCATACAGGCCGCGAAAGCTGAAAACATGCCCGCGGCAAATATCGAGAAGGCTGTAAAGAGGGGGGCGGGCGAACTGGAAGGCGTCACCTACGAGGAAATAACATACGACGCCTACGGGCCGGGCGGCGCAGCTATCCTTATTCAGATTCTCACCGATAACAAGAACCGCACCGCATCCGAAATCAGACGAATCTTCGCCAGAAGGGGAGGAAATATCGCCGGTGTCGGCGCCGTATCCTGGATATTCAGCAAAAAAGGGTTGGTTCGCATTGACCGAGCCAGGGTCGAGGAAGAACAGCTGTTCCTCCTGGCAACCGAGTGCGGAGCAGAGGACTTCAGAACCGAAAGCGATGCATACGAGATTGTCTGCTCCCCGGAGGATTTCGAAAAACTCAAACGTCAACTTCAGCAGAAGGGCATTCAGTGGGATTTCGCATCCATAACTTTCGTCCCCAAAACCACCGTCTCACTCCAGGGCAAAGACGCCGAGCAATTGCTCGCTTTGATCCAGGAGCTCGAGGACCAGGAGGACGTCCAGAACGTTTACAGCAACTTCGATATTGCCGACGAGATTCTCGCCAGGACCGCTTAGCGCAAGAAGGCTTTTGTTCCCCTGCGACTGGAACGCCGTAACGCTGCCCTCTGGGCGGCAGTGTCGGGGGCGTCCCGCCCCCGCTGCGGGCAGGATGCCCGCAGGACAGCCAGCGGGACGCTGGCGTTACGGTTTTAGAGGCATCCCTGACCGGAAAGGCGGCATCAGGTGAGGGTGATTGGCGTTGACCCCGGAAGCAGAGTCACCGGCTATGGCGTCATCGAATTCGATGGCACCCAGATGGTGGCCGTTGACTATGGATGCATCAAGCCTCGTCCGACCTTCCCCTTGTCCAAGAGATTCGCCGTCATCTACGACGCCTTAGAAGAGCTCATATCCCGTTTCTTTCCTCAACAAATGGCCGTCGAAACCCCCTTCTACTGCAAAAGCGTTTCTTCCGCTTTCAAGCTCAGCCAAGTTCGCGGAGTGATTCTCCTGGCCGGGTCGAAAGCCAATCTCGATATTTACGAATATTCCCCTCGAAAGGTCAAGCAGGCTGTCGTCGGACGCGGCTCCGCGGCTAAGCGACAGATTCAAAGAATGGTCGCAGAGATTCTCTCTCTCGATAAGCCCCTCCCGCCCGAAGATGCCAGCGATGCCCTCGCCGTCGCCATTTGCCACCTCCACTCCACCACCGGTGCCCGATCTTACGGGAAAATGACCTGAATCGCTCCCACGCGCACCGCAGCGACACAGCAGACCGACCGGGCCACCGCCCAGCTAAATTGCGCCGCGACCTGCTGCCCTGAAAGAAGGACCTCAATCCTCGCCCGCTGTCAAATCCGCAGGTGCCCCCACGCAAAAAATTGGCCCGTGGCTCACCGCCACGGGCACAATTGAAAAATACGCTTTCTTCGGCAGAAAACTTAATCCCTTCGATGCTCAACCACGCAGGCTTGCTGCCGGAGCCCGCCGAAATCGGCTACACTACTGGCCGGCTCCTTCTGGTTTCTCCGGCTCGCCTTCCTTCTTTTCGGGTTCTTCCGGTTTCGGTGCCTCAGCCTTGGCCTCCTCCGCCGCGAGCTCTTCTTCCTCTTTCTTTGCGGCAATCTTATCCCTTATCTGGCTTATCCCGAGTGCCACCGCGGCTAACCCCGATAGAATCAGGATAGGCGGGATAGAACCCTTCAGTACGATTATGAACTCATCAGCCCAACCGCCATGACCGAAAAAGGCCAGAGAGATCGCTCCGAACACCAGAAAAACAATTCCCACCACGAGAGCTATCATAACTTTCCTCCTTTCAAACCTCCTGACCAGATTTCAATTCCTTCCCGTCGGCTCAGGTCCGATACTAAACGAGTCGCCAACTTCCATCCGCCTTTCCGGGAGAATAGCCCGAAAGCTCAGTGAAACTCCCCACTCAGTCCGGCCAGATCGAGCGTCAACCTCGAGATGGCATGAGCTTGCGTATTTCCATTAGCGACATTGCCCAGAATATTAGAGAAACCACTCCTTTTTTGTCAAATCCTTTTCGTACTTTTTCTTTTGCTGCATTCACTTCGGCCGGGCTCCGCCAGCGGTGCCCTACCAACCGCCCTGAGTCCTCTCCGAGCGGTTGTGATCGTAGGCATTCTTAGTCATCCTACAGAAACGCTTTGCTCGACCGGATGGGGAACGGGCACCGGTTTGGGCCCGCCGATGGCCCCTTTTGAGGTTTTCGATACGCGAAGCCCTGAAAGCGCGCCCTGCCATAGCCCCGGGCAACGCCCGGGGGACCCGGCGCAGTCAGATAATCCAGGCTCTGAAGGAGCGGAATGATACAATCCCACCGAAATGAAGCCGCACCCCAACGCCCTTTGCCCCGCGGTGTTCCCCCTGGCAATGGGAATTTCCCGTGAGGAACATCCGTGTGCCACGCTGCGGCCTATGCCGGAAGGCTAACCCGACCACGCCATGCCAGCACTGGATTGCTGCACCGCACTGTCAACTTTTCGGCGGACAAAACGCGAGCGCCGCTTTATAATCTCCAAAATTCCATGAGCGGAAATGCCCAGGCGCATTTCTCCGGATTCCCCGGCGTCGTGGTCAGGAGCTGATAAAGACCGTGAAAAGAATCTGCTTCGCCGTTGCGATTGGCCACTGTTTCATTGCCAACCTGACAGCGCCGGGGGAGTCCATTTACGTTGACCACTCCGTAGCATCCTCCGGAGACGGCACTTCCTGGGCAGAAGCGTTCAAGACCATTCGGGAAGGGATTCAAGCGGCAGACAATGGCGATGAGGTTGTCGTCGCTGCGGGCACTTACATCGAGACAGTTGACTTCCTCGGAAAAGCCATAACCGTCCGCTCCAGGGATTTCGCGGACTGGGGCGTGGTCAGCGCCACTGTCATCGAGGCAGGGGGTTCCCCCGAGGTTGTCCGGTTCAGGTCGCTGGAGAACCGAGACGCGGTTCTTGCGGGATTCACCATCGCTGGCGGACGGGTCGGCGTGTTGTGCGTCTGGTCCTCGCCGACAATCTGCAACAATATCATCGAGGCCAACGTCGCGGATTTTGACATGGGCGGGGGCATTTCCTGCTACTACTCCTCTGCTCTCATCGTCAATAACATCATCGCGTCAAACCAGGCCGCGGGCGGAGGAGCCGGAATAGCCTGCGAAGGTGAAGCACCGCTCATCGTCCGAAACCTCATCATCGGCAACGTCACTGACATTGATGGCGGCGGCATCCTCAGCCTCTATTCCTCGCCCACCATCGCCCTCAATCGGGTCATCGCAAACGTCTCCCAGGGCAACGGCGGGGGCATCTCACTTCACGGTTCCGACGCAGAGGTTTCCAATAACCTCCTCGTCTCCAATACAGCCAATTCCGCCGGCGGCGCCGTCGCCTGCTCCTTCTCCACCTCGAGGTTCGTCGGCAATACCATTGCTAACAATTCCGCCCAGGGAGGCGGCGCCGGTGGCATCCACTTCTTCGATTCGTCCGGCCCTATCGTCAACTGCATCGTCTGGGGGAACGGCGATGACCTTTCCGATTGCACTGCCTCATTCAGCTGCATCGAGGACAACGACCCCGAAGACCAAGGCGAAGGGAACATTCACGAAAATCCCACCTTCACAGACCCTGACGGAGCCGATGACCTCTTCGGCACCCACGACGACGATTACACCCTCCAGGCCCCTTCTCCTTGCGCGGACACAGGCTCCTTTTCCGCCACGACAAGACTGTCCGTCGAGAAGAAGCCGGACGCCATTTGCCTCTCATGGGACCCAGGCACCGACCTTCTCGGCAATAGCCGCATCTCCGGCTTAGCTCCGGACATGGGATGCTGCGAGTATCAGAGCACTCCTCCTGTCTATGCCATCGAGTCTTCTCCTGACCTCCGGGATTGGTCTGCCATTCACACCGGGGGTGATACGCACTTCATTATCTCGCCAATTCCAGCGGCTCAGAAGGCGTTCTTCCGTGTGTTCATACCGCAGCAATAGGCCGGTCGAGTTGCGGAGTGGCGCGTGCCGCGCCACCCGCGCGGCGTTTGGTGTAGCTGTATTTATTGAGCCTTGCACAGCCAACGCCACACAACATCCCGGCGCCGCCGGGAAAGGAGTCATCACCACGAAGACACAAAGCGTCTCTCGCCTCGTCGCTATCCGTCTCTTTGTGCCTTGGTGGTCTCCCGCGTTTGCGTCCTTTGCGGCCTCGCGGGATTCTTCCTCTTCCCGCTTCTCTCGCCATGACGCTCAGACGCCAACGTGTTCCTTCTGCCGGAAAAAGGTCAATAAGGGGTGGAGCTCGTAGAGGTAACGGCGCCCCGCGTCTCGGCGCCAGGACAGGGGAAGGATGTCCCCCCGGTCCCGCCGACAGGATGCCAGAGGCATACGCGGGTCCGGGCATCAGGCCCTGGCAGCTTTGGTTCGACCGGCGGGTTTACGCCCGCTCAAATACAGGCACAGGTAGTGTACTTAAAAGTGTGTAAATTTTGCGTAAGAGAAAGAGAAGGGTGTATTCTCCCCTCAAAAACGAAACGAGAAGTTTAAGGCTTAAGAAGGGAGGCTACACCCATGGTGAAGGAACTTG